>Ga0255771_1000397_pt1 | contig 50423 bp, 51 predicted proteins | sample 011ome_19_FD_179969 | JGI IMG/M metagenome (GOLD analysis project Ga0255771, IMG submission 179969) | Coastal salt marsh microbial communities from the Groves Creek Marsh, Skidaway Island, Georgia - 011510BT metaG (version 2) | ecosystem: Environmental > Aquatic > Marine > Intertidal zone > Salt...
GCCCGCCGATAGGCTTCTGCCTAACATCCCGCCTCGCTTCTGGAGTGCCCGTGGCCCGCGTCATCGTCGACGTCATGCTCAAGCCCGAGATCCTCGATCCCCAGGGTCGTGCCGTTCAGGGAGCCCTCGGGCGCCTGGGCATGGACGGCGTTCTCGATGTGCGCCAAGGAAAGCAGTTCGTCATCGACCTCGAGGGTGATCTCGCGGGAGAGCGGGCGGCACTGATGGAGCAGCTGGCCGGTGAGCTGCTGAGCAACCCGGTCATCGAGGACTTCACCATGCGGGTCGAGGCATGAGGATCGGCGTCGTCACCTTTCCGGGGACGCTCGACGATCAGGATGCTGCCCGGGCGGTGACGATTGCCGGCGGGGAGGCCGTGGCCCTCTGGCACGGAGACGACGACCTCAAGGGTGTCGACGCGGTGGTGCTGCCCGGCGGCTTCTCGTACGGTGACTATCTGCGCTGCGGGGCGATCTCGCGGTTCGCTCCGGTGATGAACTCCCTCGTCCCTGCCGCGCAGGGCGGCCTGCCTGTCCTGGGGATCTGCAACGGATTCCAGGTCCTCTGCGAGTCGCACCTGCTGCCCGGGGCCCTTACGCGAAATGACTCCCTTCACTTCATCTGCCGGGATCAGCGCCTGCTCATCGAGCGCACCGACACGGACTGGACTCGTGACTTCGCAGCCGGGCAGGAGATCGTCGTCCCGCTCAAGAACGGCGAGGGCTGCTACGTCGCCGACGAACGCACTCTCGACGAGCTCGAGGGTGAGGGTCGCGTCATCGCCCGCTATCTCGAGGTGAACCCCAACGGCAGCCGACGCGACATCGCCGGCATCAGCAATGCCCGCGGCAACGTCGTCGGCCTCATGCCCCACCCCGAGCACGCTGTCGAGGCCCTCACGGGTCCGTCCATCGACGGGCTCGGCTTCTTCACCTCCATCCTCACCGCCGCCGTCAACGCCTAGCCGGACGAGAGATCATGATCGACACCGTCACCCATGCGATCGAGGACACCGATCACCCCCAGCCTTACGCCGAGCTGGGACTCAAGCTCGATGAGTACGAGCGCATTCGCGAGATCCTCGGTCGCCGCCCGACCTCATCCGAGCTCGCCATGTACTCGGTCATGTGGAGTGAGCACTGCTCCTACAAGTCCAGCAAGGTGCACCTGCGGCAGTTCGGCGAGAAGGCACCCAAGACGGACGCCCTGCTCGTCGGGATCGGCGAGAACGCCGGCGTCGTCGACATCGGCGATGGCTGGGCGGTCACCTTCAAGGTGGAGAGCCACAACCACCCGTCCTATGTCGAGCCCTACCAGGGTGCCGCCACAGGCGTCGGCGGCATCGTCCGCGACATCATCTCGATGGGCGCCCGCCCGCTCGCCGTCATGGACCCGCTGAGGTTCGGCCCGCTCGATGCGCCGGACACCAAGCGCGTGCTGCCGGGAATCGTCGCCGGCGTCGGCGGCTATGGCAACTGCCTCGGGCTCCCGAATATCGGTGGAGAGGTCGTCTTCGACGAGACCTACCTCGGCAACCCGCTGGTCAACGCGCTGTGCGTCGGATCGATGCGCCACGAGGACATCCACCTCGCCAGTGCCAAGGGAGTCGGCAACCTCGTCGTGCTCTACGGCGCCCGCACGGGTGGCGACGGCATCGGCGGCGTTTCGGTGCTCGCGTCCGAGACCTTCGACGCCGACGGCCCCGCCAAGCGCCCGAGTGTGCAGGTCGGTGATCCATTCATGGAGAAGCTGCTGATCGAGGCCACTCTTGAGGTCCTGCATGCAGGACTCGTCGAGGGCATTCAGGATCTCGGCGGTGCCGGGATCTCCTGCGCGACGAGCGAGCTCGCGTCCAACGGTGAGGGCGGCATGCACGTGTGGCTCGATCGCGTGCTGCTGCGCGATGAGACGCTGTCGCCCGAGGAGATCTTGATGAGCGAGTCTCAAGAGCGCATGTGCGCGATCGTGACGCCGGAGAATCTCGACGCGTTTCTGCAGATGTGCCGGAAGTGGGACGTCGAGGCTGTCGTCATCGGTGAGGTCAACGACTCCGGTCGGTTGACTGTCGACTGGCACGGCGAGCGAATCGTGGACGTCCCTCCGCGCACGGTTGCCCATGAAGGTCCGGTCTACGAGCGTCCGTACCACCGTCCGTCATGGCAGGACGCCCTGCAGGCGGACACCCCGGATTCCCTCCCGCGCCCGGCCGATGGCGAGCAGTTGCGCGCCACGCTGCTGAACATGGTCGGGGCTCCGAACCTTGCGTCGAAGTCGTGGGTCACGTCGCAGTACGACCGGTACGTGCTGGGCAACACCGTGCTCGCGCAACCGGAGGACTCCGGCATGGTGCGCGTCGATGAGGAGACCGGGCGCGGCATTGCCATCTCCACCGACTGCAACGGCCGGTTCGCGAAGCTCGACCCCTACGCGGGTGCACAGCTTGCCCTGGCCGAGAGCTACCGCAACGTCGTCGCTGGGGGAGCGATTCCCCTGGCCGTCACCAACTGCCTGAACTTCGGATCGCCGGAGGACCCGGAGGTCATGTGGCAATTCGCCGAGGCCACCCGTGGCCTGGCGGATGGCTGCCTGCAGCTCGGTATTCCCGTGACCGGCGGCAACGTCTCGTTCTACAACCAGACGGGCGACACCGCGATCCTCCCGACCCCCGTGGTCGGTGTTCTCGGCGTCATCGACGATGTCGATCGACGCACTCCCATGGCCTGGGGCCCCGACGGTGAGCTCATCTACCTGCTCGGCGACTCGCGCGACGAGTTCGCCGGCAGCGAGTGGGCGCATCACGTGCATGGGCACCTCGGTGGCCTTCCTCCCCAGGTGGATCTCGAGCGCGAGCGTCTGCTGGGCGAGATCCTGGTCGCCGGCTCGCGCGATGGCATGCTGACCGCCGCTCATGACGTCTCCGATGGCGGAGTTGCCCAGACGCTCGTCGAGATGGCGTTGAAGTCGGGTGTCGGCGCCCGCTGCTGGGTGCCCGACGGCGTCGAGTCGTTCGTCTTCCTCTTCGGTGAGTCGGCCGGACGTGCCGTCGTCGTCGTGCCTCGCAGCGAGGAGCTCCGCTTCACCGAGATGTGCGCCGCTCGCCAGCTCCCCGCTCACCGGATCGGCGTCGTCGACTCCGGACTTGGCGCCGACGCCGGCTATGACGCGGGCGAGCAGGTGCTGCAGTTCTCCGATCAGTTCACGGTGACTCTCGCGGAGCTTCGCCAGGCGCACGAGGCGACTCTCCCGGCCGTCCTGCAGACCTGAGCACGCATGCCCGTCGACCCGCAGGTGCGTGCCCGAGTGAAGGCCTCCCTCGCTCGGCTGCAGGAGGTCGCGCCCGGTCGTTCGGTGGAGGTACGCATCCCGCCCTACGCGGCCGTGCAGGCCGTACCGGGTCTCACCCACCGCCGAGGCACCCCGTCGGCCGTCGTCGAGACCGACGCCGACACCTGGCTGGCGCTCGCGGACGGGTCCCTGTCCTGGACGGAGGCGACAGCGTCCGGTCGCCTCATCGCGAGCGGGGAGCGGTCGGACCTGAGTTCGTGGCTTCCCCTGATCGATCGAAGTTGACTAGGTAAGCCTGACCTAACTAAGGTTTACCTAACTTCATCGTGAGAGGAACCTGATGCCCCACGTTCGCCGTGCGCGCAGTGCTGCCCGTCTGGGCCGTGCAGCCAGCCTGGCCGTCATCCTGCCGGCCGCCCTGCTGCTCGCCGCCTGCTCTGGCTCGACCTCGGAGTCCTCCGAGGCCGCACCCACCCTGGACACCTCCGAGAGTGTCGTTGTCTACTCCGGCCGCAGCGAGGATCTCGTGGCGCCTCTGCTCGAGCGGTTCACCGTCGAGACGGGGATCCCGGTCGAGGTCCGCTACGGCGACACGGCCGAACTGGCCGCCCAGTTGATCGAGGAGGGCGACGCCTCGTCCGCGGACATCTACTTCGGCCAGGACGCCGGCGCCATGGGCGCTCTCGACGCAGCTGGCATGTGTGCACCGCTGCCGGATGCCATCTCGGATGCTGTGCCGTCCGTCTACCGGAGCGAGAACTGGACGGGCATCACCGGACGCGCTCGCGTCATTGCCTACGACCCGAAGCAGGTGCCGGTCGAGGAAGTCCCGACATCTGTACTTCAACTGACTGACCCGAGGTGGAAGGGGCAGGTCGCGATCGCGCCGACCAATGGCTCCTTCCAGGCGTTCGTCACTGCGATGCGCGTCGCCATGGGCGATGACGCGACGCGGGAGTGGCTGCAGGGGATGGTCGACAACGACGCCCAGGTGTTCGAGAAGAACTCCCAGATCCGCGACGCCGTCGACGCTGGCACCGTGCAGCTCGGGCTCATCAACCACTACTACTGGTACCAGAAGGCAGCCGAAGTCGGTGCGGAGAACATGAACGTGCAGCTGGCCTTCACCGAGCCCGGCGACGCTGGAACCCTGGTGAACGTCGCTGGGGCCTGCGTCATCGCGGGATCGGACAATCCTGCAGGTGGAGCAGCACTCGTGGAGTGGATGCTCGAGCCGGAGACGCAGCAGTGGTTCGTCGACGAGACCTTCGAGTACCCGCTGGTCGAGGGTGTCGCTGCCCCTGCCGGCGTGCCGGTACTGAGCGACGTGACAGGCCCGGACATCGCTCTCGCTGAGCTCGAGGACCTGCCCGGAACCCTGGCAATGCTGCAGGACGTCGGGCTCACCTGACATGCACCTCGCCTAGGGTGACGTCCCTATGACTCGCACAACCGCCCGTCGACCACCGCTGCCCCTCGTGGGTGCAGCGGTGGTCGCGGTCGTGGTCATGGCACTGCCATTGGCCTACCTGATGGTGCGGGTGCTGGACTCGGGGCCCGAGGCATGGGCAGCGCTGTGGCGCCTGCGCACCCTCGAGACGACGCTCACGAGTGCGGTGCTCGTCCTGCTTGTCATGGCGGGTGCACTGATTCTCGCCGCGCCAACGGCGTGGCTGCTCAGCCGTACCGATGTACCCCTGCGTGGCCTGTTCTTCGTCCTGATGGCCCTTCCTCTTGCGGTGCCGTCGTATGTCGCCGCGTATGCCTGGGTCGCACTCATCCCGTCCCTGACCGGCATCGTGCCGGCGGCCATCGTCATGTCGCTGTGCACCTTCCCCTACGTGGCCCTGCCCCTCAGTGCATTGCTGCGACGCATGGATGGCGGCCAGGAGGAGGCGGCGCGGAGCCTCGGGCTCACGCCGGCGGCGGTTCTGCGTCGCGTCGTCGCCCCGAACGCGTGGCCGGCGGCGGCAGCAGGCCTGCTTCTGGTGGCGCTCTACACGCTGGCGGAGTTCGGCACGGTCTCGATCTTCCGAGTCGATGCCTTCACCCGCGTCATCTTCGCCTCGTACCGGGCCTCGTTCGATCGAACGGCCGCGGCGGTGCTGGCCCTCCTACTGGTGGTGCTGGCGCTGGCGCTCGTGGTTGCGGAGGCGCGTGCTCGGGGCAGGGCGGCACGGTGGCGAGTCGGCTCCGGTTCGGGTCGACCGGCTCCCGTTCTCGCGCTCACGCCGGGTGCGCGCGGATTCGCCCTTGCGTGGTTGATCGGCGTGGCGGTGCTGTCGCTGGCCGTTCCCATCGGATCGATCCTGCACCAGTTGCTGAGCAGTCAGCGCCGCGAGTTCGATGCCGCTGACTTCCTCGGCGCGCTGGCCGGTTCGGTGTCGTCCTCCAGTCTGGGTGCGGCGATGGCGCTGGTCCTCGCGATTCCGGTCGGAGTCCTCGCCGCGCGCTACACGGCTCGTTGGGTGCGCATTCTGGAGGGCGGTGCATTCATCGGCCACGGACTGCCGGGTGTCGTCATCGGTCTCGCTCTTGTCTTCTTGACCCTCATGCTGCTTCCAGCGGCGTACCAGACGCTCGCGGCTCTTGCCTTCGCCTATGCGGTGCTGTTCGCGCCGAAGGCCATCGGTGCGACAAGGACCTCGGTGGCATCGGTGCCTCCCGGTATGGAGTCGGTCGCCCGATCGCTGGGCCGAGGGCCGATCTCGGCATGGTGGACGACCACCGGGCGACTCGCCTGGCCGGGCGTCGCGGCCGGAGCCCTCCTCGTTCTGCTGACGGCGATGAAGGAGCTGCCTGCCACTCTCATGCTCCGCCCGACCGGATTCGACACGCTGGCCACGCGGCTGTGGTCGCGCACGGAGGTGGAGGCCTTCGGCGCGGCGGCTCCCTATGCGCTCGCGCTGGTCGTGGTGGCGGCTGTCCCCGCGTGGCTGCTGAGCAGGTGGCTCGGCCATCATGCGTCCACCTCCGAAACGGCTGACGAGGTCGAGTGGCAGAGTTCCCCTGTGTCAGTGGAGAAGTCATGACGGCGTCAGCGCTTGCCGTCAGCGATCTCGTCGTCGGCTATGGCGGGCCACCCGTGGTTCGTCAGGCCTCGTGCACGGCTGCGGCCGGCACGATGCTCGCTGTCGTCGGCGCCAGCGGTTCAGGTAAGACGACATTGCTGCGCGCCATCGCCGGGTTCATCCCCGTGACGTCGGGCACGATCCTCATCGGCGACCGCATGGTCGACGGCGCAGGTGTGATGACTCCTCCCGAGCGGCGCAATGTCGGGATCGTCACGCAGGACGGTTCCCTGTTTCCACATCTGACAGTGGCGCGCAATGTGGGGTTCGGTCTGCCTCGTCGAATGCTGCCCGATGGCACGCCGACATCGGATCGAGTGGACGAGTTGCTGCATCTGGTGGGGCTGTCAGGTCTGGGCGATCGCTCACCGCATGAGCTGTCGGGCGGCCAGCAGCAGCGCGTGGCGCTTGCGCGGGCCCTTGCTCCGCGCCCGGATGTCGTCCTGCTGGATGAGCCCTTCAGCGCCTTGGATGCTGGGCTGCGCATCGAACTCGGCACCGAGGTGCGCGATCTCCTTCAATCGGCTGGCACCACCACCGTGCTCGTCACCCATGACCAGGACGAGGCACTCTCGCTGGCCGATTCGGTGGCCGTCATGATCGACGGTCGGATCGCTCAGCAGGGCGCCCCCGAGGAGGTCTATGCCCGGCCCTCCTCCCTCGAGGTCGCCGACTTCCTCGGTGAGGTCGTCGTGCTGCCGGTGCTCTCCCTCGCCGCAGGTGTCGCGACCACCGTGCTGGGGGATATTTCGCTCGACCCGACTGAGGTGTCGTCGGAGGTGCCACACCGCGTGGCCCTGCGTCCTGAGCAGCTGGTGGTGATGCCGGCGCCCCATGGCGACCGGGAGGCGGGAGTTGTCGAGGCCGTCGTCTACCACGGCCACGACAGCATGATCGAGGTCCGATTGCCGGACGGGGCCGTGGTCCGGGCCCGTGCTCTGGGCAGCACGGAACTGACCCGCGGGGATCCGGTTCGGGTCGCCGTCACCGGCGCTGGACAACGGGTCTGACCCTCGCGAGGATGCTGGCAATATCGGCAGTGAATCACGTGAAACACCACGGAAACCGTTGCGAAACCACAAATCGGTAACGATTTGCCCCATGAGCTCGGTCGAGACCCGATGTGACCAGTGGTATCGGTAGCCTGCCGTTCTCAGGGGTAGGCGTGTGAAAGGAAGTCATGACGGATTCGGTCGCGATCAGGGCCCGAGGGCTCACGCGCCACTTCGGCGACGTGGTGGCGGTCGATGGAGTCGACCTCGATGTCGTGGACGGCGAGTTCCTCACCTTGCTGGGGCCATCCGGCTCCGGCAAGACAACCGTCTTGCGCATGATCGCCGGGTTCGAGCGCCCCGATTCCGGCACCATTGAGCTCGCTGGCGTCGATGTCACCCAGACGCCGCCGTATGCGCGGGACGTCAACACCGTCTTCCAGGACTACGCGCTCTTCCCGCACATGAGTGTTCTGGCCAATGTGGAGTACGGCCTGCGGGTCAAGAAGGTGCCCAAGGCCGAGCGCGCCGAGCGAGCACGCGAGGCGCTGGCGTCGGTGCGCCTGGACGGCTACGAGGACCGGGCGCCGTCGCAGCTGTCCGGTGGTCAACGGCAGCGCGTGGCTCTGGCTCGCGCCCTCGTCAACCGCCCCCGGGTTCTGCTGCTCGACGAGCCCCTGGGCGCACTCGATCTCAAGCTGCGTGAGCAGATGCAGGTCGAGCTCAAGGAGATCCAACGGCAGGTCGGCATCACCTTCGTCTTCGTCACCCATGACCAGGACGAGGCCTTGACGATGTCCGATCGCATCGCCGTCTTCAATGATGGACGCATCGCGCAGCTCGGCACGCCGACAGAGGTGTACGAGCACCCGGCCACGTCCTTCGTCGCAGGATTCGTCGGCACCTCGAACCTGCTCGACACAGCGGCGGCCATGGAGGTGCTCGGCCGACCGGGCACCTGGTCGGTGCGGCCGGAGAAGATCCGGGTGCATCCGGCCAGAGACACCGTGCCTGCCGATCACCACTGCCTGACCGGAACGGTGCGCGAGGTGATCTACGTCGGCATGTCCACGCGGTTCGTCGTCGATCTGCCCACGGGTGGCTCCCTGATGGCCGTTCAACAGAACTCCGAAGGCTCCGCCGACCTCAGCCACATGCGCGGTCAGTCGGTGTCCCTGTCGTGGGACCCACGGCACGAGTACGAAGTCGCGAACTGACGTGCGACTCATCTGAGACTGCTCCACCTCGTCACGAGCAACCGCTCGTGGCGCCCTAGAAGAACAGGAGGAAGCGGATGCACCACTCGCGTCTGCTCAAGATGGCGGTCGCCACGTCGGCGACTGCCCTGCTGCTCGCCGCATGCGGTGGCAGTTCTGATGACGCCGGCACCGATGCCGGCGCTGCACCGGGCGGCGACGTGTACGCCGGCCCCGTAGGCGATGGCGAGGGTGCGCTCAGTGTCCTCGCATGGCCTGGCTATGCCGAGGACGGCTCCACGGATCCGGCCGTCGACTGGGTCACCCCGTTCGAAGAGGCAACCGGCTGCGCGGTCGACGTCAAGGTGTTCGGCACCTCCGACGAGGCCGTGAAGCTCATGCAGGGTGGCGGCTATGACGTCATCTCAGCATCCGGTGACGCCTCGCTTCGTCTGATCTACGGCGAGAACGTTCAGCCGGTCAACCTGGATCTCGTGCCGAACTACGCGGACATCTTCCCGGATCTGAAGGACCGCTCGCACAACACTGTCGCCGGTGCGTCCTACGGCGTGCCTCACGGTCGCGGTGCGAACCTGCTGGTCTGGAACAAGGAGAAGGTTGGCGAGGCAGTCGACTCCTGGTCGATCATGTTCGAGTCCGACTCCCCGGCCGCCGGTGGAGTGGGCCCGTACGACTCCCCGATCTACATCGCCGACGCGGCCGTGTACCTCATGGCCACGCAGCCCGATCTGGGCATCACCGATCCGTACTCCCTCGACCAGACGCAGTTCGATGCTGCCATCGCACTGCTCGAGCAGCAGAAGCCGCTGGTGGGCGAGTACTGGAACGACTACCTCAAGCAGATCGATGCCGTGAACGCTGGCACGATGACGGGCGCCACTTCATGGCAGGTCATCGTCAACGGGTTCGATCCCGCGGTGGTCGGCTCCACGAAGGCCAAGGAAGGTGCAACCGGCTGGTCCGACACCTGGATGATCGCCAAGGACACGGCGAACGTCAACTGTGCCTACAAGTGGCTCGACTGGATGGCGTCTCCTGAGATCAACGCTCAGGCGGCCGAGTGGTTCGGTGAGGCACCCGCCAACACCAAGGCGTGCGATCTGACGGCTGATCCGGCGCACTGTGAGACGTACCACGCTGCCGACACCGCCTACTGGGAGGACGTCTACTACTGGAACACCCCGACCGAGGACTGCCTCGATGGGCGCACGGACACCAAGTGCGTGCCCTACTCGGAGTGGTCGAAGGCGTGGTCGGAGCTCCGCTCGTAATAGGCGCGTGCTCTGCTCGGAGTAATCGCGAGCTCCGTTCGGAGTAATCGCGAGCTCCGCTCGTAAGTAACTGAAGGTGGCGAGGGAATCCATGGCAACAGCAGCGGTCGCTCCTCCGAAGGGAGGATTCGGCTACCGGCATCCGCGAGCACGTCTCGCGGCACTGCTCGGTGGGCCGATGATCTGGCTGGTCGTTGTCTATCTGGGTTCCCTCGCCGCCCTTCTGCTCACCGCGTTCTGGACGGTCGACGGTTTCACCGGTGCGGTCGTCAGAACCTTCACCCTCGAGAACTTCGTCGACGCCTTCACCACGCCGGCTTACCTGCAGGTGATGGCGCGCACCATCGGCATTGCGGTGTGCGTGACCATCCTGTGCCTGATCCTGGCTGTGCCCCTGGGCTTCTTCATGTCGCGTGTGGCGAGCAAGCGGATGCAGCCGATCCTCGTCGCCATGATCCTGACGCCGCTCTGGGCGAGTTACCTGGTCAAGGTGTACGCCTGGCGCGCGATGCTCAGCCCCGAGTCAGGAGTCATCGCGTGGTTCCTGTCACCGCTGGGGATCGGCGGCCCGGGCTTCGGCATCCTCGGCATCGTCATCACGCTGACCTACCTGTGGCTGCCGTACATGATCCTGCCCGTCTATGCGGGCTTCAGCCGCCTGCCCAACTCCATGCTCGATGCGTCAGCTGATCTTGGTGCCAAGAACTGGCGCACGTTCCGGAGCGTCATCATCCCGATGATCTTCCCGGCCATCGTGGCGGGATCGATCTTCACGTTCTCCCTGAGTCTTGGCGACTACATCACCGCGCAGATCGTCGGTGGCACCACCACGATGCTCGGCAACATCGTCCAGCAGAACTACGTGACGAACCTGCCGTTCGCGGCCGCGTTCGCCACGATTCCCGTAATCATCGTGCTTATCTACCTTGCGGCAGTCCGTCGTTCCGGGGCTCTGGAGAACCTATGACCACCAGCCGCGGAACCAAGATCGCACTCACGCTCTTCGCCATCCTCGCCTTCTCCTTCGTCTACATCCCGCTCGCCGTGGTGCTGATCAACTCCTTCAATGCCGGGGAGACGCTGTCGTGGCCGCCGGAGGGCTTCTCGACGCAGTGGTGGCAGAAGGCCGTTGACAACGAGGGCGTCCGCAATGCCGTGGTGACCAGTGTGATTCTCGGACTCATCGCCACGGCCGTGGCGCTCGTGCTCGGCACCCTCGCGTCATTGGCGTTGTCCCGCTTCACGTTCTTCGGTCAGGACACCGTCTCGCTGCTCATCATCCTGCCGATCGCCCTGCCGGGCATCGTCACGGGTATTGCGCTCAACAACGTGTTCACGTCCTATCTCGGCGGGCTGACGTTCACCACGCTGATCGTCGGACACGGCACGTTCTGCATCGTCGTGGTCTACAACAACGCGTTGGCCAGACTCCGGCGCATGGGCGTGAACCTCGAGGACGCGTCGTCGGACCTCGGTGCCGGGCCGTTCACGACCTTCCGACTCGTCACCTTCCCGCTCATGCGCTCGGCCCTCATCGCGGGCGGTGTGCTGGCCTTCGGTCTTTCCTTCGACGAGATCATCGTCACGACCTTCACGGCCGGTCCCGGCATCACCACCCTGCCGATCTGGATCTACCAGAACCTGTTCCGGCCGAACCAGGCGCCGATCGTCAACGTGGTCGCCGCTGCCCTCGTCATCATCAGTGTCCTTCCCATCTACATCGCCCAGAAGCTGTCCAGCGATGACGATCGCGGCGCCGGAGTGATGTAGCGCTCTCACCGCCGAGAGGCAGCGAATGGTCGCGACACGCCGATGGCTCGGGGCTGAGCACGACCATTCACTGCCTCTCGGCGGGGGCGGGTAGTGTCGGCGTTCGTGTCTTCGGGTCTTCGGCAATGGCAGCGAGAGGCCCTCGATAGCTACTGGGACGCTCAGCCGCAGGACTACCTCGTCAGCGCCACACCGGGGTCGGGCAAGACCACGTTCGCCCTGACCCTGGCGCAGCGACTGCTCAGCACCAAGGTGATCAGCCGAGTCATCGTCGTGGTGCCGACCGATCACCTGCGCACCCAGTGGGCCGATGCGGCCACGGTGCTCGGCTTGAGCCTTGACCCGAAACTGAAGAACGCGGACGGCCCCGTCCGCAAGGACACCCTCGGCTACGTCACCACCTATGCCCAGGTCGCTGGTCATCCGATGCTGCATCGCGCTCGCACCCAGAACGCCCGCACCCTCGTCATCCTCGACGAGGTGCATCACGCCGGTGACGGCCTTTCGTGGGGCGAGGCGGTCAGCGAGGCCTTCCTCCCGGCGGCTCGCCGACTCTGCCTGACCGGCACCCCTTTCCGCACCAAGTCGGACGAGCGGATCCCGTTCGTCCGGTACGACGAGAGCGACGAGGGCGCGCTGTCCATCGCCGACTACGCCTACGGCTACCGGGAGGCCCTGGCGGACGCCGTCGTGCGTCCGGTCGTGTTTGCGGCCTACTCGGGGACGAGTCGGTGGATGAACTCAGCCGGGGAGGTTCTGACGGCCTCGCTCACCGGAGCGGGGACGAAGTCGGCCGAGGACCGCGCGTGGCGCACGGCCCTGAATCCCGAGGGGCGCTGGATCTCCCATGTGGTCGCCGCGGCCGACTCCCGCCTGACCGACATCCGCGAGTCCGGCTCGCCCGATGCCGGCGCGCTGATGCTGGCGACCGATCAGGAGACCGCCCGTGCCTACGCCAAGGTGGTCAAGAGCGTCACCGGACGGGCACCGGTTCTGGTTCTGTCGGACGACCCGAAGTCAGGCAAGCGGATCGAGGCATTCACCTCGAGCAGCGACCGCTGGCTGGTGGCGGTCAAGCAGGTCTCCGAGGGCGTCGACATCGCACGCCTGGCCGTATGCGTGTGGGCCTGCTCTTTCCGCACCCCGCTGTTCTTCGCTCAGGCCGTCGGTCGCGTGGTGCGTGCGCGCAAGCCAACGGAGACCGCAACGGTCTTCCTGCCCGCCGTTCGTCCGTTGCTCGCCCTGGCGGCGAGCATGGAGGAGGAGCGCAATCACGTCGTCCGGGTGGCGGAGAAGGGGCACGATCTCGAGGCTCTGGAGCGCCTCGTCGGCGAGCCGGGGGACGCGGAGTTCACGGCCCTGAGCGCTGAGGCCGAGTTCGCGCACCTCCTGCACGGCGGTCGGGCTTTCGTCGGGGGTCGTGAGCTGACGGACGCCGACGAGGAGTTCCTGGGACTGCCTGGCCTACTCACCCCCGAGCAGACGGCCTCGCTGCTCGCGAACCGCGACGCCGACCTGCGCAGGAACCGTCCGGTCACGCTGTTCGATGAGATGGACGCGGCCCTCGGCCCGGAGTCCTGCGACCCGACGTGGCGAGATGTGGAGTCGCTGCGGCGCGAGGTGCATGCCCTGGTGGGCCAGTGGGCCGGTCGCACCGGTCGTACCCCGGCTCAGGCCCATGTCGAGGTGCGCAAGGCCGTCCCGGGTCCGGGGTCGGCCAAGGCCTCGTGGGAGGTGCTGGGCGCCCGTCGCGACTACCTCCTCGGCAAGGTCGGCTAGCCCCACCGCCGAGAGGCAGCGCATAGCCCCACCGCCGAGAGGCAGTGAAGGGTCGTGTTCCACCCCGAATCCCGGGCGTTTCACGACCACTCACTGCCTCTCGGCGGATGGTTGATGCCTTGATGTCCACAGGCCTAGCCTTGGACCATGCGCACCGCGCTGACGCTCGACGATGATCTCGCCGTGATGCTCAAGCAGGAGGCCGACGCCAGCGGCCGACCCTTGCTGATGCACTAGACAATGAGCGGCGACTGGGCAGGTTAGGTTCGACTGGATGATCGTGCCGGACGTGAAACTGCTGATCTACGCCATGGACGAGCAGGCACCGCAGCATGACGCTGCGTGGTCGTGGTGGGAGCGTCTGCAGGCAGGGTCCGCACCGCCTCCCGAGGTGCGTAGACTCAGCGCGTGACGCGCGGAGACGGCAAGCTGTCGCACGATCTCCTTCCTGGCGAGAAGGGCCCGCAGGACGCCTGCGGAGTCTTCGGGGTCTGGGCCCCCGGCGACGAGGTCGCCAAGCTCACCTACTTCGGCCTCTACGCCCTGCAGCACCGCGGGCAGGAGTCCGCCGGCATCGCGGTCAGCGATGGCTCGCACATCGTGGTCTACAAGGACATGGGCCTGGTCTCGCAGGTGTTCACCGAGGCGAGCCTGGAGTCCCTGCACGGGCACGTCGCCATTGGCCACACGCGCTACTCCACCACGGGGGCCAGTGTCTGGGAGAACGCCCAGCCGACCTTCCGCACGACGGCCACCGGGCACTTGGCTCTGGGCCACAACGGCAACCTCACCAACACCGCAGACCTCCGGACCAGACTTGCGGACCTGGCCGCCAAGTCCGGCGAGCTGCCCCTGCCCACGAGAGGGCAGGCGACGAGCGACACCGAGACGCTCTCGGCACTCATCGCAGCTCACCCCGATCTGTCGGTCACCGAGGCGGCTCTGATGGAGCTGCCGCACGTGCGCGGTGCCTTCTCGCTGGTGTTCATGGACGACGACGCCCTGTACGGCGCGCGCGATCCGCAGGGAATCCGTCCGCTGGTGCTCGGTCGGCTCGAGCGCGGCTGGGTGATCGCCAGTGAGACGGCGGCGCTGGACATCGTGGGCGCCTCGTTCGTGCGCGAGGTCGAGCCCGGTGAACTCATCGTGGTCGATGAGAACGGGCTGCGCTCGCACCGGTTCGCCGAGCCGGAGCCGAAGGGATGCCTGTTCGAGTACGTGTACCTGGCTCGTCCGGACACGAGCATCGCCGGTCGCGCAGTGCAGGCGGTGCGGGTCGAGATCGGACGTCGTCTGGCTCGCGAGCACGCGGTGGACGCGGATCTGGTGATCCCGGTGCCGGAGTCCGGCCGATACGCGGCCATCGGCTATGCGCAGGAGTCGGGCATCCCCTTCGCCGAGGGGCTGGTCAAGAACGCCTACGTCGGACGAACCTTCATTCAGCCCTCCCAGTCGATCCGCCAGCTCGGCATCCGACTCAAGCTCAATCCGCTCCGCGATGTGATCGAGGGCCAGCGCCTTGTCGTCGTCGACGACTCGATCGTGCGAGGTAACACGCAGCGCGCCCTCATCCGGATGCTCCGCGAGGCGGGTGCCCGTGAGGTGCACGTGCGCATCTCCAGCCCGCCGGTCAAGTGGCCATGCTTCTACGGCATCGACTTCGCCAACCGCGCAGAGCTCATCGCCAACGGGCTCACCGTCGACGAGATCTGCACGTCGCTGGGTGCGGACTCCCTCGCCTACATCGACCTCGATCAGCTGGTGGAGGCGACCACCCTGCCCAAGGAGAGCCTGTGCCGGGCCTGCTTCGACGGGATCTATCCGGTGGAGCTGCCAGAGCCCGAGCTTCTGGGCAAGCACGTCCTCGATGGAATCGAGCGACGCGTGCAGGCCACGGCGGAGGATGCCGAGGGCGTGGCGACTCTGCTTGGCGGCGGGGCGAGCGACTCCCTGGATCGCCCATGAGCCAGTCGGGAGCCTCGTACGCAGCGGCCGGTGTCGACGTCGAGGCGGGCGAGCGCGCGGTCGAGCTGATGCGCTCCTCCATCGCCCGGGCGCAGCGACCCGAGGTGATCGGTGACTTCGGTGGCTTCGCCGGCCTGTTCGACATCTCCGCCTTCACGCGCTTTCGCAAGCCGCTGCTCGCGACGTCGACGGACGGCGTGGGCACCAAGATCGCGGTCGCCCGTGCCATGGATCAGCACAGCACGATCGGCATCGACCTCGTGGCGATGGTCATCGACGACATCGTCGTGTGCGGTGCTGAGCCGCTGTTCATGACCGACTACATCGCCGTCGGCTCCGTCGTGCCCGAGCGCATTGCCGCGATCGTGTCGGGCATCGCGGAGGGCTGCCACCAGGCCGGCTGCGCACTGGTGGGCGGCGAGACCGCCGAGCATCCGGGCCTGATGGAGCCCGACGAGTACGACGTGGCTGGTGCGGGGACGGGCATCGTCGACGCTGATGCACTTCTGGGGCCCGATCGCGTCCGCATCGGCGACACGGTGATCGCGATGGCCTCCTCCGGTCTTCATTCGAACGGCTACTCGTTGGCGCGCATGGTCCTTCTGGGCTCAGGCGGGCCCGGTCTGCATGCTCATCTGGACGAGCTGGGGCGCTCCGTGGGGGAGGAGCTCCTCGAGCCCACGCGCATCTACGCCAAGGACTGCCTGGCCCTGACGGCAGCGGTCGACGTCCATGCCTTCAGTCACGTCACCGGCGGTGGACTGGCGGCGAATCTCGCCCGGGTCATCCCAGCCGACGTTGCCGTCGATCTTGATCGCTCGACGTGGATGCCCGCGCCGATCTTCACCACGATCGGTGAGCGCGGTCAGGTCGAGCAGCTCGATCTGGAGCGCACTTTCAACATGGGGATCGGGATGATCGCCGTTGTCGCCCCGACGGATGCCGATGCCGCGATCGATCTGCTGGCCCAGCGAGGTGTGCGCGCGTGGGCGTGCGGCACGGTGCGGGCGCGGCAAGCGAACGAGCAGGGGGATTCCGAGGCCAAGGGTGGATCAGGGGGCGCGGTGACGCTGGTCGGCGCTCACCGGGAGTGACGCGTCAGGACGCGGACTCGTCCTTGTCCTCGTCCTCGTCGTAGTACTTCGCGTAGGGATCGTCCGCGTACGGATCCTCGACAACGTCGTAGGAATCGTCGAGAGAACTCGGGGAGCCAGTGCTCCCGAGTTCAGCCTGAAGTCGGTCCAAGTCAGTCTGCGGGCCGCCGTACTTCAGTGCACGGGCAACCTTCGTCTGCTTGGCCTTCGCTCGGCCGCGCCCCATGGCTCGACCCCCTCATCCGGGGTTCATGCCCCGGCTCATCGCGGACAGTTGATGTGGTCCGGGATGCCGGACCGACGGTTACGAAATCTTAGACTACCTGCTCTGTGGCCGCTCGATGCCGCAGGATCCGGTCCTCGGCCTCCTGCTCAGCCGCTGTGACGGGGGTCACACCCTCGGCCTTTGCTCGCTGGAGGACCCGACGGGTCGTGGCGTAGACCTGCTCGGTGCGGGCGCGGGCCTTGTCGAGGTCCCCACCGACCAGCTCCTCGGCCACCTGAATGACCCCTCCGCAGTTGACCATGAAGTCCGGGGCGAAGACGATTCCGCGGGCGGCGAGCACATCGGCCACGGCGGGCTCGGCCAGCTGGTTGTTGGCCCCACCGCAGATGACGCGTGCGGAGGTCGCCTGCCCGACCTCGGCGGTGATCAGGCCGCCCAGGGCATTGGGGGAGAGCACGTCGGTCTCTGCGGCAAGCAGGTCCTCCAGGGAATCCATGAAGCGGACGGACGGAACGGTGTCCGCGAGAGCGGCCCGGGCGTCGGGCGACGGGTCGAAAGCGAAGACCTCTGCTCCGGCCTCCACCAGGTGCGCGGCGAGCCGACCGCCCACCTTGCCCGTGCCGACCACAGCAACGCGGACGCCGTCGAGGCTCTCCCGGTCCAGTGTCTCGGCCACGCTGGCCTGGATCCCCCGAAAGACGCCGAGGGAGGTGAGAATGCCGGAGTCCCCGACTCCGCCGCGCTCAGGTGAGCGGCCCGTCGTCCAACGGCAGGCGTTGCCGATGACGTCCATGTCGGCCACGGTCATTCCGACATCGCCGGCGGTCACGTAGGCACCGTCCAGTGAGCACACCAGGCTCCCGAAGGCGTGCAGGATGTCGTCGCTCTTCGCGGTGGGGTCGCCGAGGATGACGCCTTTGCCGCCACCGTGATCGAGTCCGGCGAGGGCGTTCTTGTACGTCATCGCGCGCGACAGCCGCAGGGCGTCGGCATAGGCGGCAGCGCCGGGCTCGGAGGATCCCGCATACGGCGTCATGCGCACGCCGCCGAGGGCGGGGCCGAGCACCGTGGAGTGCAGCGCGATCACCATGGACGTTCCGCTGGCCTCGTCACGGGCAACCACGACGCGCTCGTGGCCCTCGAAGGTGGCCCAGGGATTGGGAAGAGCGGCAGGGTTCGGACTCATCGGGCCACCCTAGGCCAGCCTCGCTGGTGAGGGGGATCCATGGGGATTCGCATCCGAGGCTCCACCGGGAGGTCTGGGGGAGTAGGTTGCTGGCTCGGGAAACCCCTGCAAGAGTAGGGGGATCCTGAACGGGATCGCCTGCACGAGTGAGGTGATCCCGAGCGGGGATCCGGGCGGCGATTCTCGCCGCGCACTGGGAGGACACATGACTGGCGCACACTCCGAGCCTGAGCATCTGCTCACGCCGTCCGAGGTGGCCGCGCTCTTTCGAGTGGACCCCAAGACGGTCACCCGGTGGGCCAAGGCGGGGAAGTTGACGAGCATCCGGACCCTGGGTGGCCATCGCCGATATCGAGCAGTTGAGGTCTACGCCCTCCTCGAGGCGAACTCGCCTTCGAGGCGACCCGATCTTGATTCACTCGGCTGACCGGTGAGCGAACCCGTCTATCGGCCGATCATCTGGACGGCCAAGAGCCTGTTCGCCGGGCTCGGCCTGAAGTTCGACATCGTCGGCGCGGAGAACATCCCGCTCGAGGGCGGTGCCGTCCTCGCGATCAACCACACCAGCTACCTCGACTTCGCGCTCGCCGGCATTCCCGCGGATCGTCGCAACCATCGGCTGGTGCGGTTCATGGCCAAGGAGAGCATCTTCCGCCACCCCATAGCGGGCCCCCTCATGCGCGGCATGAAGCACATTCCGGTGGATCGCAATGCCGGATCGGCCGCTTTCCGCGATGCGGTGGCGGATCTGCGGGCGGGCGAGCTGGTCGGGGTCTTCCCCGAGGCGACGATGAGCCGGTCGCTGGAGATCAAGGAGATCAAGAACGGTGCTGTGCGCATGGCCCGCGCTGCGAACGTGCCGCTCATCCCGATGATCGTCTTCGGTGGGCATCGAATCATGTCCTATGACCACCGCGACCTCACGCGGGGACGCACGATCGCCATCACGGTCGATGAGCCGTTGCCGACCCCGCGGGGAATGGATCCCGACGAGATCACCAACGACTTGCGTGCGCGGATGTCGGTTCTGCTCGACGAGACGATCGCGCGCTACCCGGATCGACCTGCGGGTGCCTGGTGGATTCCCGCACGCCTGGGCGGCGGGGCCCCTCCGCTTAACTGAGCCTGTCGACCCAGCGCTCGTATGCCGCAACAGCGGTCGGGTGGGTCGGGAAGACCAACTGACGGCCGATGCGCTGGCCGACCCCATGCCGCTCCAGCTGGGCCCAGACCTCGCTCTTGACATGATCGAGGGTCATGACGATTCCGCGATCCGCGCAATGCGCCCGCACCTCCTCCAGCGCGTCCAGGCCGGTGATGTCGACCTCCGTATTCCCCTCCATGTTCAGCAGGAACCACTGCGGCTGCGGATCGGCCGCGTCGATGGCGGCTCGACAGCGTCGTGAGAAGTCCTCGGCGTTGGCGAAGAACAGAGGGGAGTCGTAGCGGAAGACGAGCAGGCCCGGGATCTGAGTTGCGGTGGGGTAGTCGTCGATGTCATGCCAGCCCGCGACCCCTTCCGCCTGACCCAGCACGGCGGCGTGCGGGCGGGCGACTCGCGTGAGCAGTTCCACGACAGACAGGGCGATGGCGGCAAGAACGCCGTAGAGGATGTCGAACACCAGGACGCCGACCACGGCGGCCACGGCGATGAAGAACTCGCGGCGACGAAAGGCCCAGAGTCGCCGGAACTCGGCGATGTCGATGAGGCGGATCGCCGCGTAGACCACGACCCCGCCCAGTGCCGCCGTGGGGAATGCGGAGATGACATCGGAGAAGGCGAGGACAGAGACGACCACCAGTGCGGCAGCGATGATCGAGTAGCCCTGGGTGCGCGCGCCGCTGGCCTCGGCGATGACGGTGCGGCTGGCACTGGAGCTGACGGGGAATCCGCCGACGAGTGACGATCCGATGTTCGCCGCCCCGAGGCCGAGGAACTCCTGATTGTTGTGAATTCGCTGCCCGCTGCGCGAGGCGAAGGCGCGCGCGGTGAGGACGTTGTCGGTGTACCCGACGATGAAGATGCCGAGAGCCGGCAGCAGCAGGATTACCAGATCGTCAGAGGCCAGAGACGGAAGGCCCACGGCAAGGTTGTCTGCACTCACCCGGCCGACGGTCTGCACCCCCTCGCTCGTCAGATCGAAGATGGCCACCACGGCCGTGGCAGCGAGCATCACGATCAGGGGTATGGGAATCCTGCGGAATCGGGGAGTGAGCACGAGGAGGGCGATCGTGACGGACGCGCCGATCGCGACGGTGGGCAGGTGTGCGCCACTGGAAGCCAGGTTGGTGGCGAATGATCGGACGTCCTCGATGATCGACTGCCCGGCCACGTCCACGCCGGACACCTTCCCGATCTGGCTGACGATCATGATCACGGCTACACCCGAGAGGTATCCGATGAGCACGGGACGAGACAGCAGGTCACCGATGAACCCGATGCGAAGCACGCCGGCCAGGAGCGCATAGAGACCCACGAGCAGGGCCATCGTGGCTGCTAGGGCGATGTAGCGCGTGGCGTCGCCGAGGGCGAGGGGAGCCAGCACTGCGGCTGTCATCAAGGCGGTCGTGGACTCCGGACCGACGGACAGCAGCCGCGAGGATCCGATGAGGGCGTAGATCACCATCGTCACGACGATCACGGCAAGGCCGGTCTGGGGTGGCACGCCCGCGAGTGAGGCGTACGCCATCACCTGCGGGATGAGGTAGGCGGTGACCGTGATGGCCGCCATGGCATCGCCGCGCAGATCCCTGCGCTGATAGCGCAGGAGCCTCAGAAACCCGACGTGATCACTCACGGCACCACGGTAGGCGCTTCAGCAGCGCTAAGCCTTCTTGTCCGCCTTCGCCTTCTTCTTCGCCTCGTAGGCGGCGATGAGCTCGGCTGCTCGATCGGGCACGTACTGGTTCAGCTCGCGCGGGGGCCGCTCGTAACCGGTGGACTTGGGCCGAGGGGGCAGTTGCAGGGGAGGTCGAGCCGCCGCGAAGTAGGGAATCGAGGAGAGCAGGTGGCTGATCATGTTGATGCGCGCAACGCGCTTGTCGTCGGCCTCAATGACGAACCAGGGAGCCTCGGGGATATCCGTGTGGATGAGCATCTCGTCCTTCGCGCGGGAGTAGTCCTCCCAGCGCGTGATCGACTCGAGGTCCATGGGCGAGAGCTTCCATCGGCGCATGGGGTCATCCATCCGCGACTGGAAGCGTCGCTCCTGCTCGGCGTCGTTCACGCTGAACCAGTACTTGCGGAGGATGATGCCGTCCTCGACCAGGAGACGCTCGAAGATCGGCGTCTGATGCAGAAACCGTCGATACTCCTCGGGAGTGCAGAAGCCCATGACCCGCTCGACTCCTGCGCGGTTGTACCAGGAGCGGTCGAAGAGACGGATCTCCCCGGCAGCGGGCAGCTGCTCGACATACCGCTGGAAGTACCACTCGGTGCGCTCGCGGTCGGTGGGTGTGGGAAGCGCGACGATGCTCGCGACTCTCGGATTGAGGTATTGAGTGACGCGCTTGATGGTCGATCCCTTGCCGGCAGCATCACGGCCCTCGAAGATGATGACGACGCGGGCACCCTCCGTGCGCACCCACTCCTGCAACTCCACGAGCTCGGCCTGCAGCCGATACAGCTCCTTCTCATACAGGGGCTTGGGCATACGTTTCACTGGTCGCCCAGGATCCCCGACGCGCCGATTGAGGGGCTTGGTGGTCATCCTCTGAGTGTGTCAGCACCAGCGGCATCGATGCAGGCTGACTGCCGATGAGCGGCGTATGGGGCGAGCGCGTGGACTACCGTCCAAGCATGCATATCCGCTGGCCCCGAGCCGCCGTCGTGCTGGCCGCTGTCGCCCTGATCGGCACAGTTCCCGCCTGCAGTTCGAGTGGGAGCGAGGAGTCGGTGCCCTCCGCGGCAGGAGAGGCGCCGGCCGACGCGACGATCCCCGACGCGACGATCGCGACCACCCCGAGAGGTGAGGTGCGTGAAGGACTCGTCGTCGATCGGGTGGTCGACGGGGACACTGTCAAGGTGACTCTGGACGGGGAGCAGGTGTCGGTGCGCCTCATCGGGATCAATACCCCCGAGACGGTCAAGCCCGGTTCGCCGATCGAGTGTTTCGGACCGGAGTCCTCTGACTTTGCGGTGGACCTGCTCGACGGTCAATCGATCGTGCTGGAGTTCGACGAGTCCCAGGGCTACCTCGACCGGTATGACCGCGTGCTCGCCTATGTGTGGCGAGTGCTCCCGGACGGAACCCTTCGGCTGTTCAATGAGGAGGCAGTGCGAGGGGGCTTCGCCTACGAGCGCCAGTACTCCGATGGTCCCTATGCCTGGAAGGACGCCTTCGACGACGCACAGCGCAACGCCCAGGAGGCCGGCGCAGGGCTGTGGTCGGCCTGCGAGTCCTGACATTCCCCGAACACTGTGCGGATGAATCCCGGACGAATCAGGCGCATCATGGAGGAAGTTCCGCATCCCATGCATGCATCGATCCCGAAGGAAGCCAGCCGTGAGCGACGAGAACACCACTGACGACCCGGACATGACCCCCACGGAGTCGATTGAGCTGGCCGATCAGGAGCCGCTGAGCGCCCCGGTCCTCGAGAGCGCAGCGGCGCCGGCCGCACCACGCAACGACACGCGAACCATCATCGAGGTCATTGGCGGAGTCGTTGCCGTGGGCCTGATCTTCGTTGCCGCTGCTGGTGGCTTCGTCGCGGGCATGGCTGTCGGTGACGATCGGCATGGCGACGACGACTGGAGCCACATGGCTCAGTACGACGACGATGGCCGTGGCTATGACGACGACGAGTACGGCCGGGGTATGGGTGAGCGTGGCATGGGCCGTGGCTACGACGGGAACGGCCAAGAGGGCATGGGCCGCGGATTCGGTGACCGGGATTTCGCCGACCCGCAGGAGATGTTCGACCGCTTCATGGAGGAGTTCGGCCAGGACTTCGGCATGGGGGATGACTCGCCCTCGCAGTAGTTCACCTGACACAGTGGGACGATGACGTCAGGGGCAGTTCGTGCGCGGCGACGCGGCCTTGTCCTAGGGTTAGCCGTCCTCCTGGGCTCCTACGTCCTTCTCGTCCTGCTGCCCGTTGGCCAGGTGTGGGATGACGGACTCCTCCTTGATGCGAAGGAGATTCCGCGCGGACTCGCGCGCGAGCTGACGCAGGGCCTGCACTGGATCAACGTCGTCACCTGGGTCGTGATGGCAGCCACGGTCGTAGTGGTCGGTGCCCTGCGCGGAATCGCAGCGGTGGGAGCCTGGGCTACTGCCGGTCTGGTCATCACCATTGGGCTGGCGGAGACGCTGAAGATCGTGCTGCCACGTCCAGATTGGGGCGTTGATGCTGCCGCAATGCTCACCACGTCCACGGACTCGTGGCCGAGCGGTCACACGGCATCCGTCGCTGCCTTCACCCTGGCCCTGATCTGCGTGACGGCGGCCCGCGCACGAGCATGGGTCATCGTGCTCGGCTCATTGGCGATTGCGGCCGTCGGCGCCGGTGTCGTTCTCGTCGGGTGGCACCGCCCGAGTGACATCTTCGGCGGTTCGGCCCTCGCTCTCCTGGTGTTCCTGCTGCTGCGCTTCACCATGAGCTCGGATCCCGCTGGCGTCAGTAGACGCTGGCTCATGTTGGGCACAGCTGTCTTTGCGGGTGTCGCCACGGCGCTGATCGGACTTGCCTCGGGTGATCTCGCGGCCGCTTTGGCGCTCGCAGTGACGATGGCCGCCTTCGGTGCTTGGGCAGCCATCGTCACCACGACGTGCGCAGATGCTGCTAGGCAGTGACCTCGATCAGCTTGCCGGTCGCCACGTCGAAGATGAAGCCGCGAACCTGATTGGTGTGGGGGACGAACGGGCTGGACGTGATGCGCTTGATGGAGCGGCGCACGTCCTCTTCGAGGTTGTCGAACGCCTCAACCGCCCACTCGGGCTTGACGCCAGTCTCGTCGGCGATGGCCTCGCGGAACTCGTCGTCGGTGAACGTGAGCATGCCGCAGTCCGTGTGGTGGATGAGGATGATCTCGCGCGTGCCGAGCAGTCGCTGGCTGATCGCCAGCGAGCGGATCTCGTCGGCGGTCACAACGCCGCCGGCGTTGCGGATCACATGGGCCTCGCCCTCCTTGATCCCGAGCACGGCCGCCACGTCGAGGCGAGCGTCCATGCAGGCGACCACGGCCACGCCCTTGGAAGGCGGAAGGGGCAGAGGGCCCTCGAAAGACTCCGCATAGGCGGTGTTGTTGGCCAGGTACTCGTCGGTGACGCTCATGGTCTTCCTTCCTGCGGGAGTTCCTCCCGCATAAGTGGGTGAGCAGAGCCTGCTGGAGCGCGTGCAGGGGTCGGCCTGCCCCTGCCGCACCTGCAAGAGTCCTGCAGGTGAGTGATGAATGCGCCGAGCCAACGGTGCTCCTCATGGAGCTGGAACCGCGAGTACGCTGCGGCCATGGGACGAGGGTCACTCGATCACGCGACGAGGCAGCGACTGATCGACACGACAGTAGGGCTCATGGACGCCCTGCCCACCGAGGACATCACCGTGGAGCTCGTGCTCAAGGAGACGGGCATCACCCGCGGTTCGCTCTATCACTTCTTCGATGACTTCTCCGAGCTCCTCGAGGCGGCGTTCCTGAAGAGATTCGCCGCGCACGTGGAGGTGTCCGCAGCGGCGATTCGCTCGATCGTGGAGGACGCCCAGGATCAGGAGGACTTCCTGACTCGACTGGAGGCGATCACGAAGGCCACTCAGGAGCGAGGACGAGAGCCCCTGCGCTTCGAGCGGGCCCGCATCCTTGCCAAGGCCGAGCGCAATGACCGTTTCCGCGCTTCTCTAGGTGCGGTGCAGCAGGAACTCACAGATGCCCTGACGGAGTGCTTCGCGCTGGCTCAGGAACGAGGCTTCCTGAATCGTGATTTTCAGCCGCGCACCGGTGCGGTCTTCATCCAGGCGTACACGCTGGGCAAGATCGTTGACGACGTCACGACCACCCACATGGATGAGGAGGACTGGAACTCCCTCATCACCTTGATCTCTCGCCGCGCACTGGCGTGACCTGAGCGCGAACGTTCTTGAAGGCGGGCGTCAAGGATTCTGGGTCCCTGGCATGCCCGACGAGCACATTCGCCTCGGGGTAGTACATGGCAAGGTTGCCGGCACGGATGTCGACGATGGCGACGTGCACCCGCATGGATCCGGTGCCGTTCGACACGTCGACGATGTCGCCCTCGCTCACCTGCAGATGCGCTGCATCGCTCTGGCTCATCATGACGACATTGCGACGAGTGTTGCCCCGATAGAGGTCCTCCTCGTCGTAGACCACGGTGTTGAACTGTCCCTCTGAGCGAATCGTCATGACAGAGAACTGACCGTCGTCATCACGGGGCGTCAGTGGCACCGCATGAAAGCGGGCCCGGCCGTCTGGGGTCGGGAAGCGGGTCTCATGAAGGACGCGACCGGGGATCTGGAACTCCCTGTGCGTGGATCCGATATCTCGCACCGGCTCGTAACCATTGACGGTGTCGGCGATCGCCGCGCGCAGTGCATCGTGCGAGGTGAGCTCTGCCCAGTCGAAACGGTCGGCGGGGAGAATGAGCTCGGCCAGCGACGCGAGCACGGCCACCTCGGATCGCATGTCGCCCTCGACATTGGGGGTGCCTCCGTCGGAGAGGCGAACGAAGTTGAACATCGACTCCTGAGTGGTGGACTGCTGCTCCTCATCACGGGCGAGCACCGGCAGCACCACGATGTTGCGACCGCGACCGCGGAAGTGGCCCTGGTTCAGCTTCGTGGTCAAGGACACTGTGGTGCCGATGGACCCCAGTGCCTCGGTGGCCCAGGTGGAGTCCGGGTTGCTTCCCCAGAGGTTGCCGCCGAGCATGAGGGCCGCATCGATCCGTCCGTCATGGGCGGCCGCCATTCCGGCATACGTGTCGTATCCGGCCGGCATCGACTGATCGATGCCGTAGCGGTCGGACAGCCGCTGGGCGAATGCCTCCTTCATGGCCGGTGAGACGCCAACGGATCCGACGCCCTGCACATTGGAGTGGCCGCGGATCGGCATGAGGCCGCTTCCTGGTCGACCCATGAAGCCGCCGGCCAAGGCCACATTGCCGAGGGCGCGAATGGTGTCCGTGCCATTGACGTGATGAGTCAGGCCCATCGCCCACATGAACACTGCACTGTCGGCCTCGGCCAGCATCTGCACGCATGCGTCGATGTCCGATCGGCTGACGCCGCTGCCGGTGACGAGGTCGTCCCACGATGCGTCCTCGGCAACGGCGCGTGCGGAGTCCCAGTTGGCGGTGGCAGTGTCGATGAAGGCGCGATCGATCGCGTCGGTCTCGATCAGGCCCTTCAGCAGTGCGGTGAACAGATGCGCGTCGCCGCCGATGTGCGGCTGGATGTAGAGATCACTGATCTGCGACCCGGCGATGAAACTGCGCGCATCCGAGGGCAGGCGAAAGCGCCGCAGGCCCAGTTCCGACAGGGGATTGATGACGAGCACGCGGCCGCCGCGGCGCCGGAGGTGGATGAGCTGTGTCATGAGGCGGGGGTGGTTGCTCGCCGGATTGGCACCGACGAGGACCACCAGGTCGGTGCGCGCGAGGTCGTCGAGCTCGACGGACGCCGTGCCGCTTCCGTAGATGCTGGTCAGTGCGACGCCGGATGCCTGGTGGCAGTAGTACGAGCAGTTGTTGACGTTATTGGTCCCGTAGGCCCGGGCGATCAGCTGGAGGAGAAAGGCGGCCTCATTGCTCGAGCGTCCGCTCGAATACCAGAAGGTACGTTCCGGCTCGGTGGTGCTGAATGCTGCCGCGGCGACACCCAACGCCTCGTCCCATGTCGCCTTCTCGTAGTGGGTGCCTCCTTCGCGGCAGATGATGGGAAAGGTGAGCCTGCCGAGTGCCTCGCACTGGGCGCTCGTCAAGGTGGCGAGCTCGTCGATGCTCATCCGAGCGAGGTCCGCCTCGGTGATCACCCGACCCATGTCGGCGGCCTGCGCCTGAACCGACTTCTTGCACACCTCAGGGAAGTGTCCGGCCTCGTTCACCATGCCGCCCTGCTGACCGCCCATGCCCAGGGCGCACGTCTTGCAGGCGTTCTGGCTTCGCAGTCGGCGGTAGAGATCCACCATGCCGACGTCGCGACCGCGCGCGAGGACGTAGCGCATGGCCGCCATCCCGCCTGCGGCATTCACTCGGGGTCTGGCCATGCCTCACCGTAACGCTGCGCGACAATCACGGGATGGAATCAACCCTCATCGAGGTGCACTCGGGATCTCACGTCACCACCGACATCACCGGCCAGGTTCAGCAATTCTGCGAGGGGCGCGGGGACGGTCTCTGTAGCGTGTTCGTGCCGCATGCCACGGCGGGAGTGGCGCTCTTCGAGACCGGTAGCGGCACGGAGGAGGACGTGGAGTCGTTCCTGGAGGATGTCCTGCCCAGGGACACGCGCTATCGACACCGGCATGGCTCCCCAGGTCACGGGCGAGATCACGTGCTCCCGGCCTTCATCTCCCCAAGCCTGACGATCCCCGTTCTGGAAGGACGCCTCCAACTGGGAACCTGGCAGAGCGTTGTGCTGGTCGACACCAACGGAGACAATCCGCGTCGACAGGTGCGGGTGTCCTTCCTGCACGGATAGCCGGCCGGTGGCGCGCGTCTCACAACTGTGACAACTTCCTCCGCGACCCTTCTCGTACATGGTTGGGTAGGCCGGTGACCACCGCCGAAACATCTGCCACTACTCGTCGTCCGCTGCCCGCGATGCTGGTTGCGGGAGTCGTCGGCCTCGTGCTGGGCTACCTCGCCCTGCTGCTGGTCAATGCCGGCATCGGGGTGATCTGGGATGACATCCCGGCCTCGTGGGAGAGCACGCCAGCCTGGTACGTCATCGGAATCCTGCTCATCGCTGCAGTGCTCGTCTACGTGATCCGCCGGTTCGTCGGCGACGCGGGCCACTCACCGATCGGCGGCATCACCGTGTCACCGCTCACGCCGAAGGACTACGTCGGCGCGATCCTTGCGATCCTGGCGTCCCTCTGGGGAGGCATCGTGCTGGGACCGGAGGTCGCGCTCGTGGCCACCGGATCCATGGTGGGCACGGTCACCGCCAAGGCCATGGGCTTCACCGATGCCGCCAACCAGAAGAAGATCGTCGGGCTCGGCGCCCTCGGGGCGATCCTCGCCCTGCTGGTGGGGCCGATTCTCGCCGGCAGCGTGCAGCTCGACAGCACGCCGACAGCGATCGAGTTGGCTCAACTCGGGTGGGCCATTCCGATTGCCATCATCGCCAGTGTGGCCGTGACGCTCTCGCGACTCGTGGCGGCCCTGCTTGCTCGTTCGGCTGGCAGCGGCCCCCACCTGATCATCCTGATCACAGCCGCACTCATCGTCGCCTTCTCCGCCATCCTCCTGCAGTTCTGGACGGGGGAGTCGGTGATGTTCGTGCTCACCTCGGGCGAGGAGCTGATCTCCGACCTTCCGTCCCTGACGTCCATCTCAACCGTGATCGCGATCCTGCTGCTGAAGTCCATCGCCTACGCCGTGTCACTGGGCGCCGGCTTCCGCGGCGGTCCGTTCTTCCCGGCGATGTTCGTCGGTGCGGCATCCGGTCTGCTCGTTGCGTTGGCCATCCCCGAAGGCCCGTCCATCTCGGCTGCCATCGTCGTCGGCGTCGTGGCGGCGACCATCGCAACGGCCCCGCTGAAGTGGCCGGTCGTGATCCTGCTCGGCGTGATCATCGGCTTCGTGATGGGCACGTGGACGCTGGTGCCCGCTGCGGTGCTCGGTGCGGTTGTCGCGCGCCTCATCCCCCGCTGGGGAGATCGGGTGGCAGTCCCGGCTCACGCCGGGTGAGGCCTGTCGGCCGAATCGGTCAGGTGATGGTGCGCAGGTAGGTGAAGACCACCTGACCTGAGCGGTCGTTGTACTCGCGCTGCTGTGCCGGGGTGGCATGCACCTGGTCCCCCTCAAGGCGATTGAGCAGGGTCGCGCACACCATCGCGAACCGGCTGAAGCCCCAGTGATTGAGGTAGGCGGCGATCATCGCCCCTTCCATCTCCACGTTGCGGACGCCGTTCTCATCCAGCCAGCGAAGCCACTCCATCTTGCGCTCGGCGGAAGCGGTGCGGATGGCCCCGTCGAGCCGGAACTGCTCGATAAAGAACTCGTTGGTCGCCACCGTCTTGCCCGAAGTCATGGGGATGCCGGAGTCGGCATTGGCGGCAAGGATGTCGTCGACGATGGCCTGCGGGTAGTGGCCGTCAAACCAGATCTCGCCCTTGCCGCCGTCGAGGAGGCGGTACGGCTTGAGATCGACCATCAGGCCCTCGGTCGTGACGACGATCGTGCCGCCGGGCAGGCCGACACCTCCGCTGGTGCCCACCCGTGCCCAGAACACCGAGTCGAGGGCATCGAGGTCGCCGCGCTTGACGAAATACAGCAGCCGCATGAGTTCCTGCATGGCGATCGACGCGCTGGGCATGCCCATGCCGTGGGAGATGAAGAGCACCCCGGCGGTGTAGCGGGCGACGAAGCGATCCTCCTTGGGGAAGGCGAGGATCGGCGCATTGCCGTGCTCGGCGCTCCACTGCTCGGCGAACTGAGTCATGCGGCCGCCGGAGCCACCCATGATCACGGCGGTGACGTCGCGGAGCTGCTCGATCATCGGATCGTCGCTGGTGATGCCGAGGTGGTAGAAACTGTCGGAGACCTCGCCGGCGAGCACTGCGTCGAGAAACTCGCGGTTCATGTTCTCCGGCTTCATGCGGTGCTCCTGAGTCGTCATGGTTCGTGGCGGAAGGCCCATCCTGACAGGTCAGTCGGGCACGCCGTCAGGGTTGCGGCGGAACGAGAACGATCTTGCCGACGAAGTCCTTGGCCAAGAACCGCTCCTGAGCCGCGACGATCTCTGCCAGGGGATAGGTGGCGGCGACCAGTGGTCGGACCTCGTTGCGTTCGACGTAGCCCACGAGGTTCTCGAACACGGCGCGCTCGTGGAAGGTGCACCCGAGCAGCGTGAGGTCCTTCAGGTAGAGGTCGCGCAGGTCCAGATCCACGTGCGGCCCCGCGACAGCGCCGGACACCGCGTATCGACCCCGGGGCCTCAGCACGGTGAGCAGATCGGGAAAGTCAGGACCGCCGACGACGTCGATCACCGCATCGATGCTGTTGGCCGCGAGAGCACTCAGCGGCTCCACGCCACGGGCAAGGACGACATCGGCCCCGAAGTCCAGCAGGGTCGACTTCTTGTCCGGGTGGGCGACCGCCGTGACGTGCGCGCCGCGCCTCTTGGCCAGCTGCACGGCTGCAGATCCGACACCGCCGGACGCCCCCGTGATGAGCACTCGCTCATCGGCGCTGATGCCTGCGCGCTGCAACAGGCCCTCTGCAGTGGAGTAGGAGCAGGGTAGGGACGCGAGCTCACCATCTGTCCACGTGCTGTCGATGGCAAAGGCCTCGGATGATCGGACGGCAACATACTGCGCGAAGGCGCCGTCGATCTCCGAGCCGAGCGTGATCTGCGTGCCGGTGACGTCCGGGTCCTGCATGGTGCGCACGAGCACCCGCTCGCCCACTCGGGTGGCGTCGACGTCGGAGCCCACGGCGACGATGCGACCACAGCAGTCGGCTCCCTGGATGCGCGGGAAGGCGAGGGCCGATCCTGACCAGGCCGTCTTGTCATCCGCATCCGGATTCCGGCTGTACCAGCCCAGACGGGTGTTGATATCGGTGTTGTTGACCGCGCTCGCGCCCACCTCGATCAGCACTTCATCGGCGCTCGGCCGAGGGACGGGTGCGTCAGTGACGTAGTGCAGGTGGTTGAACCCGCCATGTCCCGTCAGCACAACGGCTGACATGAGCTCAGGGATCAGCGCGGCCACGATTCAACTGTACGGGCGATCACGACGGCAATGCCGCGGATCGCAAAGCCGTGGATCAGTCGGTGCTGATGCGGAAGATGTGCGTCCAGCCATTCGCGCCGAGGTTGGTTGAGACGACCTGGCCGGTGGCACCCTCATAGGTGCCTGAACCGCCGAGGACCGGACGGATGGTCCGCTGCCCCGGTGCCAGTGTCGCCCCTGCCGGGGCGTAAAGCGAGACACCGCCGACGACGAGCTGGTTGGCCTCGTCACCGAAGACGAACACCAGATTCGACGCCCGGAGCTCCTGCCCGTTGGGCATGCCCTCAACGAGAGTCGTGAGCGTCCCCGAGAGGTACTGGTTGTCCGCGGCAGAGCCGTTGACGGCCATGGGGATGAAGAAGGTGCGAATGGCGCCCACCCCACTGCCTTGAATGGAGGTCGGCTGGACAGCCTCGTGATAGACCCGCACGATCTCGGTCTTGCCCGCGGCGGCGGTGCTGGCCGGAGCGAGGCCGACGATGGCGACAGCCGCGAGAAGTGGGGCCAGGATCAGTGCGCGAATTCTCATGTGTGCACTGTAGGGGTGCGCTTCTCTGGCAGCGGCATTGGCAGTCGTTACTTCTTGCTCAGGTCAAGCGTGAGGACGAGCAGATTCATGGTGCGCGAGGTGTAGGAGAACACCAGGCGGTTCTCGGACGTATCGAGTTTGCCGACGTACATGCCTTCCGCGTCGCCACCGGAGATGTAGTCGGTCGGCATCGCGTCGTCGTTCTCTTGGGCGTAGATCGAGAGGTTCACCGGCTTGGGTGCGCTCCACTTTGCCTTGGCGGACGAACGTGACTGCCAGGTGCCGCGAGCATTGCTGCCCTTCACCTTGGTGATCACGATCTTCTCCTGACCGCTCTTGTATCCATCGTTGTCATATCCGGAGTACGTGCCGACCCACGTCCCCTTGAGGACGGAGGCGTCACCCGGTGCGGCGTGGGCAGCGGGGGCGAGGACCCCGAGCGACAGCATGGCGATGGCGGCCAGCAGGGCGATCAGCAGACGTGGGCGATGCTGCATGGAGACTCCTCGGGGTGATGGATCGGTCAGGCTAGTCCGCAGACTGTCATGAATCCCGTGCCCCGGTCGCCTGCAGGGGTCACGCTGTTCGGTTTTTGCATACGGCCGCTGGCAGGGGCGTGAGTGCACTTCGCCGCGAGGGCTAGCCTGCGAAGCCGATGGCGCTTGCAGGAGGCGACCACACCACCGAGGGGAACCCCGTGCGCGTACGACCACTTTTCTCCACCCTGCTTGGAACGGCACTCGCGGCGTCCGTCGTCGCATCGATCGCACCGGCTTCTCATGCTGCCTCCGGCCCCATCGTCATTGCGGTCGAGGCTCCCCTCACCGGTGCACAGGCCGCCAACGGACGCGACATGCTGCGCGGCGTGCAGCTGGCGGTGCGTCAGGCGAATGCGAACGGTGGGGTTCTGGGCCGACGCGTCACGATCGTGCCGGTGGATGACCAGGCAAATCCCGATCTGGCCAAGGCAGCCGTGGCGAAGGCGGTCAAGGCTGGTGCCGTGGCGGTGATAGGTCCCTACAACTCCTCCGTGGGCGTTGTGAACCTCCCGATCTACCTCAAGCGCACGATCGTCCCGGTGCACATGACATCGACCAACGACACCGATGGCGAGGGCGTGACCGTCCAGCCGAAGAACAATCAGATCTCCCCGACCGAACTCGCGTATGTGGAGGCATCTGGGGCGACGTCCGTCACGATGCTCGTCGACCCCTCCACCTACACGCAGGGAATGGCGGACCGCCTGAACGACGGCCTTGTTGCCAAGGGCGTCACGGTGACGCAGATACCGATCGCCGAGGGTCAGGCGGATTACGCCGCGCAGGTCGCACAGGCCCTGGCCACGAATCCCGGCCTGATCTACGTCAGCACCTACTACCCGGAGGGGGCCAAGATCGCGACGGCACTCGAGGCGACGGCCCCCAGCTCTCCCGCCTGCCTGATGGGGCTGGCGAATGTGGATCCGAGTTTCGTGGCGGAGGCGTCACTTGCCGCCGCCCAGCGCTGTGTGTTCAGCGGAGTGCCCACGGCCGCGGAGATGCCCGGCAAGCGTGCGGCGACGTTCGTGAAGGACTACCGCAAGACCTTCGACAAGGAGCCGGGTGTCTGGGGGATCTTCACCTACGACTCCGCCAACGTCCTGTTCACGGCAATGGAGAAGGCGGGCAGCACGTCGTTCGCGGCGGTGCTGCAGAAACTGCAGAAGACCAAGAACTTCGCGGGTGCCACCGGCAAGATCACGATCGATCCGCAGACGGGTAATCGTCGGGTGGTCCCGGTCTACATCCTCAAGGTCGACGCTGCCGGAGACTTCGTCGTCGTCTCGTAGTCACGAGAGGTTCGACTACTCGCGAGGACTGCTGCCGCGGCTGCGGAGTTGTCGCACGCCCATGACGATCACCACGACAGACGCCATGAGGATGACGGCATCGAGGGCGCTCAGTTCACCGGCAAGCAGGGCGATGAGGACGATCACGAGGCCAAGGACTCCGGTGGCGATGAACGCCCACGGTGTCCACGTCGGTCGGTTCGGGGCGGAGTCGCTCACCCATCCAGACTAGATGGCCCTCACGGGTTCACGCACGGAACGTCACCGGCGGCGCCCCCGCGTGCCACCGCGACCAGCAGGTCGATGGCGTCGGCATCGGTCACGATGGCCATGTGCGTGACCCCGGGCAGGCCGCGCATGTCGCATGCGGTGTCCGCTGTCCAGCGTGCAGGTGCCTCGTTCATCAACGCGCTGTCGCCCGCGTCGCCGTCCGCCTCGATGGCAGGTGCATCACTCTGGGCGCCAAGCCCGGGTGCTGCATCGAACGCGTAGCCGATCGTGGTGGGCAGATCGGTGCCGTAGACGAACCTCGCTGGGACGGGCAGCGGCACCCCGCTCTCATCGCCGCCGGCGAACCACTCCTGCTGCTGCAAGGCGTAGCGCTCTGTTGCGCGTGCCATCGCCATGGCACCGCCGGCCGCCAGGAGGGCCGCGTTGTCCGCGGCCTGATACTCGCGCTCATCGATCGTGTAGAGGACGGTGTCCCCATAGACGGACGACTGCAGGTCCAGGGCCATCTGCCCCACCCAGGTCGGGTCGACGGGGGAGGCGTCTGGGGCGTCCGGGTCCCATGACCACCCCGGGCTGAAGGCCCACCGCATGCAGTCGCTGCACCCCGAGTACTGGCCGGCGAATCCATAGAGCGACGCGACATGCTCTGTCACCCAGGTGGGATCAAGGGTGCGCAGAGCGTGATCTGCCATGAGGCAGCCCTGGCTGTGGCAGGCGATGACGGCCTTCTCGCCGCCCGCGGTCGCCACCGCGTCGGTCACGAGCGCCTGTAAATCCGAGGCGAAGGAGTTGTCACCGGGTGCGTACCGATAGTCATACGGCAGGCAGCGCACCGAGACGTCCGTCTCCCACCCCTGCTCGCTGAGCATGCTCGCCATCGGCAGGTACTGCGGGCACTCGGCGAGAAAGTCCTCACCCACCGACACCGGGGCCACGCGGACGCCGGAGGCGTTGGACGCCCGGCCCTCACTGTCGATGTCCAGGGCGAGCCATGCCTGGACGCGATCGACGTCCTCAGCACGGAGTCCACTGCGTTGGGAGTAGTCGAGCGCACTGGTGGCCGGGGGCGGCAGCAGCTCAGGCGATGTCATCGTCGGGACGAGGAAGGGGAAGGAGGCGTCGCCATCAACCTCGACGGCCAGGGCGCTCATACCCAGCCCGGGCGCGAAGACGATGGGCGGCGTGAGGGTGGTGCCGGAGTCGGGCGACTGGCTGCATGCCGCCAGACCTGCGGCCAGGGCCAGGCCCGCAACAGCCACTCCTGCGAGGCGACTGATCATCACGCCGCCCCCCGAAACGCCGTTAGGGTCTGACCATGCTCGCCAGCAGCATCCTCAGCGTGTCGTTCATGGTGTACTGCGACACTCAGGACGAGCTCGATCATGTGTGAGACACCCCTATTGCCGACGGTGGGCAGGAGAGTAGCTGCGTGCCGCTGCGAACTGACGGTGGATGCGTGGTTCAGCCTCGCTGAGGGTAGTTCCCGGCGAGGCTGATGACGGCACCGGGAACGTCGGGCAGCGCGAATGTGGTGGTGCCGTTCCCGCCGAAGGAATTGCCGAGAATGGAGAACAGGGTGGTGTTCTGATTGACGGGAAGCAATGAGCCGTCGCAGTCCGCCCAGCCTGATGGGGGGTAAGGGTCGGTGGAGTAGTCCACCTCACCGGTGTACGTACCGTCCGTCACTCGGTAGTACGTGAAGTCGTAGGGCTGTGGTGGCCATGGGCCTTGAGCCACGATGTAGGGCGTGAGCCCCGATGGTGCCGAGGGGGTGAGATCCGGAACGACGAAGGTGTCTGCATCGGGGGTCCTAACGATCTGACCCTGGAGTACGAGCATTTCGTAGAGAGGGTCGTAGTCGGCGACTTTGAGCGAGCGCCCGTCGCATCTCACGCAATTGAGGAGACCCGACTTGTCCCAGCTCATCCCTGACGTCCACAAGAACACATCGCCGATGCAGGGGATGCTCATGCGGCACCCCCCGGGATGGGCTGGCGGTTGATGATCGCGCTGTACCGGCGGGGGGCGATCTGGCTGAGGAAGAGCTCGACCTCATCGCCGGCTTTGTTGGTCATGGTCACGGTGCCGCTGCCGAGTTCCTTGCCGCGCGCCTGCCCGAAGACCACCTCGAAGGCATTGCGGTCGAAGGTCATCCCACCCTCGTGGGCGCGGATGGCCTTGCGGCGCAGCACCACCAGCGTGGCGTCAGGCGTCGTCCACACCATGCGTCGGCGAAATGCACCGCTTCGGTAGAGCGGATGGTTGCGCGTGGTGGCTGACACGCCACGCGCCTGGACTGCGGGGGCGGCCGCGAGGGCCACGGCCCCGCCCGCCGTGATTCCGATCGCGGCGAGGAACCGGCGCCGGTCGAGGCGTGCGCTCATGAGGGGCATGCCGGCAGTAGATCACTGCCGAGTCACGAGGGATGAGCATCAACGGTGCCGACGTTCGGTTTACGCACGCGGGCAGGCTTGGCCTCAGTTCAGCGATACGGTGGTCGCGACGATGAGGGAGAAGGTCATGCGGATCGCCGTTCTGGGAGCGGGCAATGCGGGTCAGGCCTTTGCCGGTGGCATGAGCCTGGACGGGCACGACGTTCACCTGGCCGCGGTGCCGGGCCACGAGGAGCAGATCCGAGTGATCCAGACCTTCGGCGGAATTCTCGTCGAGGGCACCAACTCGACCGGCAAGCCCGGCGGCTTCACCGAGGTGGCTCGGGTCGACACGGACGTGGCGGCGGCGATCCGGGGCGCAGAGGTGGCCTTCGTGGTCGTCCCCGCGTTCGGTCAGGACGTCTACTTCGAGCAGATCGTCGAGCATGCCCTCGATGGACTCGTCGTCGTCATCCAGCCCGGCAAGTTCGGTGCGCTTCGCCTGGCTCACCTCATGCGTGAAGCCGGACGTGATCCGCACGGAATCCTCATCACCGAGACCGACACCTTCCTCTACGCCGCCAAGATGCACGGGCTCGATCGCATCTGGCTTCGCGGCACCAAGAAGGTCCTGCCGCTGGCCGCGTGGCCGCACACACGCACACAGGAGGCCGTGGAGCTCCTGCACGAGGTGCACCCCCAGTACGTTGCGGCATCGAATGTGCTGTCGACGTCTGTGAACGATGCGGCCTACGCGCTGCATCCCGTGACGACGCTGCTGGACCTGTCGCGGCTGGAGAACATGGGCCCCTACCGCACCAAGGCCTACAGCATCACTCCGCAGGTGGGCCGGATGGTCGAGGCAGTGGATGCCGAGCGGTGCGCCGTGGCGCAGGCGTTGGGCGTTGACGCGCATTCCATCCAGCAGCAGTTGCACGACATGTACTCCCTCGACGGCGACAACGTCTACGAGGCGCTCATCAAGACGACCGTTCACGTCGACCAGATGACTCCTCGAAGCGCCAATCACCGATATGTCACCGAGGAGGTTCCCTTCGGGCTCGTTCCCATGGCTGCCCTGGGCTCGCTCGTCGGGCTGGCGACCCCCAACATCGACGCGATCATCACGCTCGCGTCCACGGTCAACGGCGTCGACTACTGGGCCGAAGGCCGGCACCTCTCGTCGATCGGGCTCGAGGGCGTGCAGGCCGCTGACCTGGGTGACTACCTGTAGGCCTGAATCAGCGAAAGTCGTGCACGCGTCCCTCGACGATGACGGTGCGCACGTCGCAGACATCCGCCTCGGACACGACGGCGACGTCCCCGCGCAGGCCTACCGCGATGCGCCCGCGGTCATCGAGGCCCAGCACGTCCGCGGGGGTCGATGTGCACATGGCGATGCCCTCGGGGATTTGGATGTAGCCCTCGTCCACCCAGTGCTGCACCACGCCGAGCATGGGCTCCCAGGCGCCGCCGGCATAGTCGGTGGAGAGCGTGTCCACGAGCCCCTCCTTGACGAGCGCGTCGGCGATCTCCGGCGCCGCGAGCTTTCGAGCACGCACCATGTCGAGTGAGGAGACATCGAGGATCGCCCCCGCCGCGCGCAGCTGCCGTGACCAGTGAACGGCCTCATCGGCGGTGAAGGACGTGTGGTTCATGTGCCCCGCGATGATCCGGGCGTCGGTGGTCTGGGCGAGCTCGAGGAGGCGGGCCACGGACGGTGCGGCCGCGTGGAAGACCGCCGGTCGGCCCGTCGCGGCGGAGAGCTCGGCAGCCTCGGCGAAGGAGGACAGCGACGCCTGCACTGGTGCGACGGCGTAGGTGAGGATGGCCTCGCGCACGGCGGCATGCGCGCTCGCGGGCAGCCCAGCCTCGTCGAGGGCCTGCGCGAGTGTTGCGTCGTCCGGCTCGGCGAGTCTGGTGAGGCCCACGAGGGAGTCGATGAGCGCGGTCGCCGTGGCCGGGTCAATCCGTCTGCCCAGCAAAGGTTCCAGGGCATCGGGCACGTAGCGGTAGGCCGCGACTCCGCCGCCGAGGGTGGCGCCGCTGCCGATCTCCCCGAGGAGCAGGGCACCGTCCTGCAGCATCTGCTCGGCAGACATGGCTCGGTGGGTGTCGTCCAGCCCGGCGCCGTCGACGGCGTCCGCGGCGACGACCGCCGAAGGCAGGTGAGTGGTGCCCAGGCGGACGTCGAGCTCGTGCTCGGGGATGTCGGTCGGCAGTCCGAAACCGCACACATTGACGACCGTCGTCACGCCGTCGGCCAGGTGCCGATCAAGGTTGCTCACCGCCTCGCCTCGACCAAGGGGCGCGGCAGCGGAGGAGAACAGCGGCCCCGTGGTGCCGCCGTGCGAGTGAGCGTTGATGAGTCCGGGGATCACGAGGCAACCAGTGGCGTCCACTCGCTCGACATCTCGGCCACCCGAGAGCTCACCTGCGAGTCCGGGACCGATCTGGCTGATGACGCCGTCGGTGATGAGGACGTCGGTGCCGGGCATGGTGGCCTCGGGACTGATGACGGTTCCGCCGGAGATCAGTACGTCATTCATGTGCCTAGTCTGTCGAGTCGTTGACCCAGGTGTCAGGATGGCGCGGTGAGCGAAGCGAAGATCTCGCGCATCCCGAGCACGGTGGGTCTTCCTCTGCTCGTCGGAGTCATCCTCACCGGCACCCTGTCCGTCCTGGACTCCACCCTCGTGGTGCCGCTGCTGTCCACCATTGGTCGTGAACTGGGCGGCGGGACCTCCATCGCCTGGCTGGTCGCCGCCTACCTGGTGGCGTCAACGGTCACGATCCCGATCTGGGGACGATGGCTGGATCTGCGGGGCGAGCGCACAGCGATGTGGGCGGCCTTGGCGGTGTTCACCATCGGCACTGTCCTCGCGATCTTCTCGGCGAGCCTGCTGATGCTCATCCTCGCTCGCGTGGTGCAGGGCATCGGCGCGGGCGGTCTCGTTCCCCTCGGCCAGGCGATCCTGGCGCGGCGCTGCACCTCGGCGGAGCGCGCGCGGCTGCAGGTCTACTACAACGTCGCCTATGGTGCTGCGGCCGGACTCGGGCCGCTCATCGGCGGAGCACTGGTGGCCGTCTCCTGGCGCTGGGCCTTTGTCATCGTCATCCCGTTCATCGTCGCGTCAGGTGTCCTGATTGCCGGGCGGCTCACGTCTTTGCCCAGCGGCGAGGAGAGAGCCCCGTTCGATCGGTGGGGGAGTGCGCTGATGACGGTCGGGCTCGTCAGCCTGCTCATCGGCATCGAGCGGACCTCCATCTGGGGGCTGATCCTGGGCGTTGTCCTGGTTGCCGCCTTCGTGCGGCACTCGCACCGCCATGCAGAGTCGTTGATCCCCTGGCGGGTGCTCGGTCACGGTGTTGCCGTTGCTGCCGCCATCGTCGGACTGCTGATCGGTCTGACGCAGTTCGCGATGCTGACCTACCTGCCCTTCTTGTCGCAGAAGGTCGATCCGGATCTGAACTCGGGGATCGTGGTGATCCCGCTGACGGTGTTGTGGATGACGCTCGGATCGATCACCGGTGTGGTTGCCCTGCGCGTCGGCACGCGGGTGATCGTCATGATCGGCATCGGCGTGGGTGTGCTGTCCGCCCTCGTCGTCGCGTGGTCGGCGGCACTGCCGAGCTTGCTTGTCGCGTCAACATTGATCGGAGCGTCGGCCGGGTTCGTGCTCATCCCCACGCTTCTGATCGTGCAGCGGGTCGTCGCCAAGGCGGACGTCGGCGCGGCCACGTCGCTGCTTGTCCTGTCGCGCAACTTCGGTGGTGCCGCGGGAGCAGCCCTCACCGCAGTGCTGCTGGCCGGATTGGGAGTGCGCGAGACCTTCCTGATCATCGCCGCAGTGACGGCGGTGGCGTTCGTTGCGGCCGTCCGGCTGCCTGGACGCGTGACCTAGGGCAACTGTCGCGACCAGGGTTAGGACGGCATCGACTCGCCAGCGGAATCCGACGCAGCCGCGCGCTCCAGCCCACCGATGATGAGGTCCAGCCCGAACTCGAAGGACTCACCGAAGGAGTAGCCGGGCTGCATGACGGGATCTGCGAGAAGGCCGTTCTTGGTCGCCCGACGATCGCCGACGATGAGGTCCTCGTGCAGGTGCATGCCGCAGGAGTCGACCGTGGCGTCTGGCACCTGATGATGGGCACGCCCTACCTCATCCGCGTGCTCGGGTTCGGCTTCACTCGGCCCAAGCAGCCGGTGCCCGGGCTGGATCTGGCCGGCGTCGCGGCCGCTGTCGGCAAGGACGTCACGCGCTTCGCGGTGGGCGATGAGGTGTTCGGCATCGGCCGAGCCACCTATGCGGAGTACGCCGCCGCTCCGGAGAGCAAGCTGAGCCGCAAGCCTGCAAACGTCGGCTTCGACGACGCCGCGGTCACGGCGATCTCCGGCTCCACGGCCCTGCAGGCACTCACCGACGTTGGGCGGCTCTCGCCTGGCCAGTCGGTTCTCGTCATCGTCGTTCAACCGCAGTAGCGGCTGCACTGCCCTCAGGCGCGCGACCACTGCGCGTAGAGGTGGATCTCGTTGGCTGCATTGCCATCGACATCCACTGCTGCCCCGGGAATCCGGCCGTCGGTGGAGAGGACCGTCCACGGATCAGTGCGACGATCCACCCAGCCCGAGAGCACGTAGCCCTCAGGCGTGCAGATGGCTGTCGACGGCAACGGCTGATCGGTCACCTGCTCGCGCGGTATCGACCACACGTCGTCGCGCGCGTCACTTGGCACATCCACGTCGCCTTGCCTGCAGGCGTCGTCTGCTCCGACGTTTGCGTCGAAGATGACATTCACCCAGGGCATTTCGAGCACGGCGGTGAACTGCTGGGATGACGTGACCCGCACGGATCGGCCCACCTCAAAGGCGTTGGCCTGGCCTGGGATCCGCCATCCGGTGACAACGCTGTTGTCCATGCCGCAGAGTGCATCAGCTGCCGGAAGGCTGAAGCTCGAGCCCACGGCCAGGATCTGCGGACTGATCGAGGTGCACTCACGGCCGTCAGGCAGGTAGAACCGGAACTCCGCCCGCGCAACGGTCGGCAATGCCGATAGACCCGGTGCAGGCGATATCCCAGTAGCGATTACCGACACGGAATTCGAGCTGAAGTTGGGGACATAGGCGGTTGTCCCGTCCGGGGTAAAGGCCACCCCGGACGGCGACGTGCCGACAGTCACCGTTGTGCTCACGGTGTTCGTCGGCGTATCGATCACGGACACGGTGTCTGGAATCGCGTGGACGACATATGCCTTTGTGCCCTCGGGAGATATCGCCACCCCAACAGGTGTACCACCAAGAGTCACCGTTGCACTCACGCTGTTGTCGCTTGTGGTCATTACCGATAAGAAGCCAGACCGATCGGGGATGTAGGCCGTGGTTCCATCCGAGGTGATTGCCACCCCTTGCGGCTGCCCCACACCAGTCACCGTTGTGACGGCATTCGTTGCTGTATTTAACACGAAAACGGTGAACTTACCGGTGTTGGTGAAGTAGGCCTTTGTTCCGTCCGGGGTGAAGGCGATAGCAGTTGATCCGTTGCCATTGGCATCGGGTGCGAAAAGCGTCTTCTGCGCAGAGATATCAACGGCGTTAGTTGCCGTATTGATCACGGATATGGTGCCCGTATTCCTGAACGCGACGTAGGCCTGTGTCCCATCCGGGGTGATTGCGACAGCTTGCGGTACGCCCCCGACAGTCACCGTTGCGGTTACGAGGTTGGTAGCCGTATCGATCACGGACACGGTGCCCGCAAGGTAGTTGGTGACATAGGCGGAGGTCCCGTCTGGGGTAATTGCCACACCATTCGGATAATCTCCGACAGGCACTGTCGCGCTCACTGTGTTCGTCGCTGTATCAATGACGGACACGGTGTCCGAACCCCCGTTGGTGATGTATGCCCTTGTTCCGTCGGGGGTGATTGCCACTGCTCCCGGATACGTGCCGACGGGCACCGTATCGATCACGGTGGGGGTGGTGGCAGCCTGAGCCGAACTGCCAACCATCACAGTGATCATCGCGAAGATTGCCACCCCCGACGTCAGGACGGATATGCGGTGACGAGTTCGATTCACTTGACTTCTCCTGGTGCGTCGAGAGGTGTGCACGACTTGGGCGTGGGACTGATTCGGAGCCATCGACGGCCGCCGAGGATTGCTTTCATGCTGTCGTTCGTCTCGGCGTCAGCAATGCGCCCCGCCTCAGTGAGCTGCCCGGTCGCGGCAGCACGGTCGAAGGTCGTGATCGAATCTCCCCCGAAGCCAGTGACGTAGACGTTGTTGCCGTCAGGCGATGTCGCCACGCCTCGCGCCTGCCCAAGGGAGTCCAGGGCGGGGTTGAGGAAGTCTCCGCACGCGCGATCGAACCGGAGGTTGAGGAGATTCCAAATTTGGGCATGAATGAAACTTAAGTGAGCCTCAAGTTTCTCGGCGCAGGCCTCACAACTGTGACCTTCAGGTCCAGACGGTAGTAGCTGACGTACTCGGTGAAGCCGATGGCCATCCAGGCCGCGAAGACTGTGTTCGCGAGTCAGTTGGCATGACATTCGAGGGACCTGTGCCGCTCTCTCTGAGGAACGAGATTGACGTGTCTGCAGCAATCCTCGTGACACCATCAGCCTGCAGCGCGACCACGTCAGAAGGAGGGCCGATGCGTCGTTCGGTACCTGTCCTTCTCTGGCTTCGAGCAGCCGCAATCCCTGCACTGCTCGCGGCCGCCGCAGTCCTGGCAACAGCGCCGGCGTCAGCCATGCCTGCGTCGGACGTGCAGTTGCGGCCCACGCTCACGCGTGTAGCGGGCACGACGTTCGCCTGGGCATCGATCGGCTCTGGCCCGCCCCTCGTACTTCTGAACGGCACCGCGTCTCCGATGAGCGAATGGGATCCGGCACTTCTGGGGGCACTGGCTGTCCAGCGCCGGGTGATCGTGTTCGACTACCCGGGCCTCGGCCAGTCCGGACCGGCACCCGACTCGTGGACCTTCGACCATGCCGCCGACTGGATCAACGATTGGCTCAGGGTGATCGAGCCCGCTGCTCCGGTGGACGTACTCGGCTGGTCCATGGGGGGCTTCATCGCCCAACGTCTCGCGGTCCAGCACCCGGAACGGATCCGTCGCCTGGTGCTCGCCGCGACGAACCCGGGGGGCGACGCGACCGTGCTGGGGCCGCGTTGGGCGCAGGACGCGGACAGTTCGGGAAGCCTCGCTGGGTACCTCTCGACGAACTATCCGCCCAGCGGCCGCGCGGCCGGCAAGCGATTCCTCACCAGACTCGAGAGCGCTCTGAGCAGCGGGCGATACCCCGATGTGGAGGTGCCGGCCAAGACGCGGCGCGCCATGGTGCGGGCTGAGGACCCCTGGCTGCGGAGCGACACCAACCTCGCCGAGCTCGGGACCGTGACCCTCCCCACCCTCGTGATCACCGGCCGCACGGACGTCATCACGCCCGTGGCCAACAGCCGTGTGCTCGCACGTGCGATCCCGGGTGCTCGTCTGGTGCTGAGGGCAGGTGCGGGACACTCGTTTCTCTTCCAGCGACCCCTTCGGGCGGCCGCGGAGATCAGCCGCTTCCTCTCCGGCCCGTTCACAGCATCAGCTCACTAGCGAAGTGACAACTGCTTGACGCACTGTCCACCGGTACTCACGCAGCGATCATCAGAGGCGTACCGATGAGCGCGAATCCTCAACCCGTGGCAACCTGAAGGTGAGGTGTTCAATCGTGCAGGGCAGTCATGTCGCAGCAGTCGTGTCATGACCCAGAAGGGCAGGAGCTGAACGTGGAGAGTATGAGGCGTGTGAGTTTGCGCGCACGCGTTGCCGGTGTGGTTGTGCTCGCCACGGTGATGGCTGCTCCTCTCGCCGTCGCTGCGGCTCCTGCCGCTCCCAAACCCACCGCCACGGTGACGGTTCTGCACGCGATACCTGAGGGGCTGGGTGCAGACGTCGTCGACGTCTACGCGGGGCGCACGCTGCTCATCGACAACCTCTCCTCTGGGCAGGCACAGTCGACGACGATGCCCGGTGGCACGTATGACATCCAAATCCTCGGGAACGGCCGCAAGCCCGGTTCCTCGGCTCCGCTCCTGCGGGCTCCTCGGGCTCGGATTCCGGCCGGAGGCAACGTCACGCTCACGGCCAACCTGACCGCATCAGGCAAGCCGGCATTGACTCAGTTCACGAACAACACCCGCACGGTCGGCATGGACATGGGTCGCTTGACCATTCGTCACATCGCCGCCGCACCCCCGGTCGACATTCGACTGAACGGCCAAGCCGTGATCGACGACCTGCGCAATGGCCGCCAGGGTGACGTTGGTCTTCGCTCCGGCACGTATTCCGTCTCGATCGTCAAGGAGGGCACCAAGGTGCGCATCGCGAAGCCCTTGCCCGTCACGATCGTCAACAAGCCGGGCAGATCCCACATGGGCAACAACACGATCGTGTATGTGTGGGGATCTGCAGCCGATGGAACTGTGCAACAAGCGGTGCAGAACGTGCGCCTCGAAGCCGTGTCCTAGCGCCGCACCAGCTCGAATCGCATGGCGGAAGCGAACTCGGCAGCACGCCTCCGGGTCACGAATTGGCGGAGGCAACCTTCGTGTAGGCGTAGTCGTCGTTCAGGGGGCAGCCGCTGCTGGTGACGGTTCCGTCAGGGCAGGTGGTGTTCGACCAGGTCACCTGGACGGATGAACCCACCGCAAGGTTCGCGCCCGTCAGATTGGCATTGGAGAAGTTCACGTGGTTCAGGTTCGTCGTGATGAAGGTCGCGCCGGTGAGGTTCGCACCCGTGAACTTGGTGTCGTCAATCTCCGCCAGCGAGAAATTCGCGTTCGTGAGATCGGCACCGGAGAGGTCTGCACCACTGAGCATCCCGTTGTAGCAGTTCACGTCGCTCAGCGACTCGCTGTTGCAGAAGGATGCCATTCCCCAGTCGACGCTGGGAATGGTGCGGAGCTGGCTGCGGCTCACGCGCTTGTTGGCCTTGTCGGCATCCTTCTTCGAGACGGGTCCGAAGTCCGCGTTTCGCAGATTGGCGTCGCGAAGGTCGCCATGGCGCAATCCGACACCGCGCATGTCGGCGCCTCTCAAGTTCGCACCCCGGAGGTCAGCGCCGTGAATCTGCGCACGCATGAATGAGGCGCCAGCGAGGTTGCCGTGGTGCTCGAACGCCCACTTGTGCACGACACCACTGCAGTCGGCCTTTGGCCCGGGAACACAGGTGCGCTTGCCCTGTCCGATCGCATCACCCGTTGCAGCGGACGCGGCTGACGTCGCGAGCCCTGCCACCAATGCCAATCCGAAAACGGCCGCGATCGTCGATCCAACCCAGCGCTGTGTCATTCGACGATCTCCGTCTCCCATAGGCGTCTGGTGAATCCACAGCCGCACACGATAACCTCGCGGAAGCCTCACATCTGTGACATCCGGTCCGAAGGCGCTCCCGGCGGGCGAAGGTGGAGATGTGCTTCACTCGGACCATGCGGCTGTTGTTGATCACCAGCCCACGGCACGTGGTCATTGCCCTCGCTGCCTGCATCACGCTCAGCGCCTGCGCGAGCACCTCCGTCAGCCCGCAGGGCCCCGATCTCTCCGCAATCCTTGAGCAGGTTCGGCAGTCCAGTGCCTCCGCGTGGGAGGTGGAAGTCCCCGGAATAGCGGCCGCGGTCGAGTCCGAGACGGGCGAGAGCGTGGGCGCCGTCTCCGGCGCTGCCGACCCTCCGGGCAGCACGCCGCTGACGGAGGTGGATCGCTTCCATGTGGGGAGTCTGACCAAGACCTTCACGGCGGCGCTGATCATGACGCTCGACCAGGAAGGGCAACTGTCCCTCGACGACCCCATCAGTCGGTGGCTGGACTACCCCGGTGGTGACGACATCACGGTGCGGATGCTCCTAGGTCACACCAGCGGAGTTCCTGACTTCACGTCATCTTCGGATCTGACCCGCATGGAGAGCCCTGACGAGGCGATCGCTCTGGCCGCTCGCATGGAGCCGCTGTTCGCCCCGGACTCTGACTGGTCCTACAGCAACACCAACTACACGATGCTCGGCCGGATCTCCGAGATCGTCTCGGGTGAGCCGTGGGTGAGCCAGGTGAGCACGAGATTCATCGAGCCACTCGACCTGACCGCCACCTATGTGTGGACCGGTGCGCCCCAAGGCCCCACGGTCACGGGATCGCGCTTGGCATGTGGCTACCCGTCCGAGCCCGAATGCATCCCCGCCCCCGGGCTGGCGACGCTGCCGGTCGTCGACGGCGAGGATTGGACCCTCGCCTGGGCCGCAGGATCGCTGGTGTCGACTCCCGCGGACATGGCTCGGTGGATGTCGCAGCTCGTGGCCGGGGACGTGCTCGATGCCGAACATCGTCGCCTGCTCACCACAGCCTCAGCCCAGTCTCAGGCCGCCTTGGCTGATCTGCCGGCCTTCGGTCCGACGCGTTGGTCGGGAGCAAGCCTGGGCTTGCTGAGATACGAGATCGACGAGGTCGGTCCCGCGTGGGGCCACGAAGGTGCCATCAATGGCTTTGTTGCCAATGCGGCCTACCTGATGGATCAGCAGGTGGCGTTGGCCGTGACCTCCAACTTTGCCATGACCGACAGCTTCGCCGCCTTGGGCGATGTGGCAGTGCAGATCACGCGCGACTAGGGCTGGCTGACCACCTTCGGGCCCGGTTCGAACTAGGGCAGCGTGTGCCCGTGGTGGAGCAGCCGCCGATGAAACTTCGTTCCCCCGGCCGGGAAGGTCGGCGTCGCCAAGTAGGTGACCGACAAGCACCTTCATCAAAACGGCGCATGATGGTGCGCAACAGGTGCAGCCCCTACCCGTCAGCCGCGGGAGCGCTGGGTACGCAGTCCAAGACCTTCTGGCACAGGGCGCGAACCTGGGTGCTGAGGCTGATTCCCGCAGCGTCCTCCCACACGAACGTGTTGATGCCGAGAACCTCGCCGCGACTGTTCATCAGTGGTCCGCCCGAGTTGCCTGGGCCGATGACGGCATCCGACGAGATCGTGTAGTCCCCAGGGACGACCGCACTGACAATGCCGGTCGAGACCGAGTTCACGTATCCCAAGGGCGTGCCCACGGTCATGACCCACTGGCCAGGTGCAGCGTCGAGTGAGATCGGCAGTCCCGGCAGGTCACTGTCGGGCACCTCCAGTAGGGCGAGGTCGCGTCGCCTGTTCCACGAGGTGACCGTGGCCCGATTGCGGAGACCATCACCTACGACTCGGACGGTCTTGGTGTCGAGACAGGCCTTGATGACGTGGTGGTTCGTGATGACCACCGGCGCATCGGACCCGGTCAGCGAAGATGCGTCGAGGATGACGCCGGATCCTTCATCCTCCTCGCCGCAGAACACGCGAATCGTCGACGCCGTGGCGCGCTCGATGAACGCCGGGATGTCCGCAGGAGGGGAGTAGAGATCCACCCCGACGTCAGGCGATGGTGCTGATGACGCCGTCGATGTTGCCGAAGACGTGGCTCTCGCAGACCCGTCGACGTCCGCCGAGGTGCGCCCGACGATGAAGGCCCCTGCGACAGTGAGGCCCAGCACCACCACCGCCAACGCCCAGAGCGCGATCCGCCTCGACCCGCGACTCGAACTGCTGCTGATGGACACACGCCCCCCGACTTGATCGACAAAGGACGCAGCCCCTACGGACTGGGCCTGCGCCGAATCTCATGGTGCCGCACCCGGCTGACATTGGGGGTCCCTCACGCGCGCGGTCTTTAGCACCCCCGTAGGGGGTGCTTGATGGGAAGCAGGAATCGACGCCGAGTCGACCCGCGACGAAGGGAAACGAAGATGCCCAACGGTGGCTACCCGATGCACCTGCTCACCCCCATCCAAGGCACCGACCTTGCACTGCAGGTCAAGGGCTCCGACGTCCAGCTCCTGCAGCGGCGGGAGTTGGAGGTGACGGATCCCAAGCACCGCTGTCCCATATGGGACAGCCGAGGAGCACTGACCCGGGATCAGGTCGGCGCCATCCTGTACCACCTGTCCTACTGGAGCGGTGCCGTCGCTCACGGCGACCTGACCACCTTGAGCACAGCTCTCTTCCGGGGGCGCCACATGCCCACTCTTCCCGGCTGCATCTACGACTACTGACTGGAGCGTCATCATGGAATCCACGTTCACCCCCCACAACGAACGCACTGGCCCCCAACACCGGGTCTACGTCATCAGGGTCGAGCGCCTCGATGAGGCGATCACCTGGGACTACTACGTCGGCTACACGAACCTCTACCTCCGGGAGAGGTGGCAGCGATACGAGCAGCTGACGGACACAGTGTCCAAGTTCTTCCGCCGAGGGCAGGTCCGCGCCATCGGCTACGAGTACGACCTCATGAAGGGCTGGGGTCCCTATGACACCAAGGAGGATGGGCTGAAGGCCGAAGGTGACCTGGCCCGGGCTCTTCGCGACGGCGGCTACGCCGTTCATAGCGATCGGCTCGACAAGTGACCGGTGAAGTCCGCAGCCGCCCCGACTGTCACGCCCGGCCTCTACAGTCGGCGAAGGAGTTCGAAGGGGGACGACGATGAACACCGAGAGCGTCGCCAATGGCCCCGCCGAGAAGGCAGCCGGTGATGCGCTCGAAACGGTCGATGGTCACGGAGCCATTGTCGTCGCGTCAGAGAAAGGAAGCAGGCGTTCAGCCAAGGGGGTTTTTCAGGCCGTGCGATGGAAGGCTGGGGTCGACTTCACGCTGAGATGACACGTGTGGCCTGCTGCAGCAGACCCCAATGCCTCGGGAATTGTGTGAGATCTGCAGGTCTTGTACGAGTAACCCGACTCAATGGGCTGACCTACAAGCGAGGTGCTGCCGAGGCAAGTCGACCTGCCCAGTCGAGGAGCACGGTGCTAACTTCCCGGAATGGGTGTCGGTCTCGATCAGGACGCAGAGGAAGCGCTGTATCGACGATCCCGAGCCATGTGGCATCCGGTGGCCTACGCCGCCGACGTCACCGAAGCGCCTCTGGCGGTTCGACTTCTGGACGAACCCGTTGTTGTGGTCCGACTTGGTGACACCGTCGTCGCGTTCAAGGACCTGTGCATTCACCGGGGTACCGCTTTGTCCTTGGGCACTGTGATCGATGGTGAGTTGCAGTGCGCCTACCACGGATGGAGGTTCGACTCCTCCGGTGCGTGCGTGCGTATCCCGTCGCGACCCGACGGCAGTATCCCGCGAAAGGCACGGGTCGAGAAGTACGCGTGCGAGGAAGCTGCTGGCCTTGTCTGGGTGTGCCTGGAGCCTCCGGCGTTGTTCCCATTGCCGCAGTACCGAGCCTGGGCTGACTCGGACTATCGGACCGTGCGCATCCCGCTGTATGACTGGAACAGCAGCGCGGCCCGCCGAGTGGAGAACTTCATCGACTTCTCGCACTTCCCGTTCGTGCACGCAGGCGTGCTCGGGAATCCCGACAAGCCCGAGATCCCTGACCATCCCGTGACGCGTGGCGAGCACACCATCGCGTTCGAGTTGGGTGTGGAGGAAGTGCCGAACGCGCTGAAGGGGGACTCCACCGATGGCGGGGAATCGGACTCCCCGATCCAGCGTCAACCGAGCACGTACACGATCTTCATGCCGTACAGCGTCCAACTCGACCAACCGCTGGAGGACGGACACCGCTTCCTGCTGTTCATGGCGTCCTGTCCGGTGGGACGGAAGGAATCCCGGACCTTCAGTTGGTGCTCGCGAAACTACGACCTTCACCCCGAGAAGGACGAGCAGTTCGTGGAGTTTCAGCGGGTGATCCTGGAGCAGGATCGGGTGGTGGTCGAGTCTCAGCGCCCAGAGGAATTGCCGATCGACCTCAGCGAGGAACTGCACATCAAGGGAGTCGATCAAGTGTCGGTCGACTACCGGCGCTGGCTGCTCGAACTTGCATCACCGAGCGACTGACGGAAGTCCGCGATGGTGGGCGCTGGCTGACACCGAAGCGTGCGTCGTGCCCTCGTGAGTCTGGGACTGCGCCCCAACCGCCAGTCTCTGTCGGTCACGCGCTCCAGATATGCGACAACGTCCGGGAACTGGAGTCCCGGCGAAGCAGGGGATGACGGGTGCACAAAGTGGGTCCCTCATGCGACTCTCTATGTCATGGCAGGTCAAGGTGACGTGATGAGCAGCGCTGAGGCGGGGTGGCAGCCAGCCCGACCTTCCTCCGGTGGCCGATTAAGACGATGCGATGACTGCGCCAACGACCGTTCGTCCGATTGCCAAGCTGGACTCCGTCCATTTGTGCAATAGAACCCTGTCCATACGTTAGGTCGAATTCGTGTCCTACCGGCGCCGCATCATCGACGAGGCACTCGACGACCTGCTTCCCGAGCTCGCGGTCATCGCGCTCGAGGGCGCCAAGGCAGTAGGCAAGACGGCGACAGCGGCGCAGCGAGCACGGACCATCCTCGACCTCGCGGATCCCGCGACGCGTCAGATCTGGTCGACGGACCCCCTCGAACGGGTGAACAAGGAGATCAAGCGCCGCACCGACGTCGTCGGCGTATTCCCGAATCCGGAGGCCCTGCTGAGCCTGGCGGGAGCGGTCCTGGTCGAGCAGCACGACGAATGGGCAGCCGCCGACAGGCGCTACTTCTCCGAACGATCCATGACCCTCGTTACGACCAGCAGCGACGACAATGAGGGGCGGGTGACAACACCGGAACTCATGTCGGCATGATCGGAGAA
>Ga0255771_1000429_pt1 | contig 48481 bp, 44 predicted proteins | sample 011ome_19_FD_179969 | JGI IMG/M metagenome (GOLD analysis project Ga0255771, IMG submission 179969) | Coastal salt marsh microbial communities from the Groves Creek Marsh, Skidaway Island, Georgia - 011510BT metaG (version 2) | ecosystem: Environmental > Aquatic > Marine > Intertidal zone > Salt...
ATCCAGAAAGCGCCGCGAACAGCATACAAGCAAAAACGCCCGCGATCGCGAGTCCTCCCGGAAAATGCCCGACAATTGCGATTGAAAACCGGATGATGCGTTTCGCAACGCCGCCCGTCGACATAAACGAGGAGGCAAGAATAAAGAACGGAATTGCCAAAAGCGTATAATGCCCTGCCATCGCTTGGAAAAATGTTTGCGCGATTGATGCCAGCGACGTGTCACTGAGCACCAATAAGAAGGTTATCGAGGATAATCCAAGCGCGACAGCGATAGGCGTGCCGATCAGCAGCATCGCAACGATCATGAAAAAGAGAGCGGCAACCTCCATGGCCTATTCCTCTTTTGCCGCATGTTTGAGCTCTTCCACCTCTTGCTCAACCTCATGGCTGACGATCAATCCGCGCGCGCCCCCACGCGACACAGCCAGCCCAACTTCAATAAATCTATAGAGCAACAAAGCCGCCCCCACGGGCAGCATGGCATAAGGAATGAAGCGGGGAAGTTTCTCATAGGTCTCGCCTTCGTTCATCAGGGGCTCGATCCAACGTAGAAATTCGGGGAAAGGAATATCAATCACCTCATACCAAGCCCGATAAGAGGTGCGCCGCATGTCTTCAAATCCCGTGGGAAACCATCTACCCGTGGTTTGCGGCAAATTTGCAAAGTTCGCCCAATAATCCCACGCGCCTTTCAACAACAAAGCGGCGTAAATAACGCAGAACACCACTGACGCGAACACCAAAATCCGGCGCAACCGGCCAGAGGTGATGTTAAGCACAGCATCCACGCCCAAATGCGCAGAGGTTTTCACCGCATAGCTGACGCCGAATAAGATCAACCAAGCAAATAAAAACGTGACCAACTCCAGCCCCCAAATCAACCCCGTGTTGAACCCATAGCGCAGCACAACGTTGATAAATGTGACAACCACCATCGCCGCCAACAGAACCGCAATCACTGTTTCTTCTAATTCGTCAATAAATCTGCGGGCAATTTGCTTTTCCGGTTCGGCCATGAGACTGCTCTTTACTTATTCTGGCGCGGAGATTCTGGCCCACATAATTTGGGCCAGAGACTTCTTAAATGGGCTGCGATTAATGCTTGGCGTTTATCGCTTGGGCTGCATCAATATTGTCTTGCCCAACATCGCCGCGGAATTGCTCCCACACGGGCTTCATTGCGGCCACCCAATTTTCGCGCTGGGCGGCGCTTAATTGACGCACAACACCACCCGCAGCGATAATTTCCTGCTTCGCAGCCTCATTCACGGCGGTTGATTCTGAATTCCGCGCCTCGGTCACTTCAGCAATGATTGTGCTCAGCTGGTCGCGGATATCACCATCAAGCCCATCCCACCAATCTGTTGAGGTGACCAAAAGGTAATCGATAATACCGTGATTGGTTTCTGTTGTCCCATCCTGCACTTCAAAAAACTTTTTGCCGTAGATATTTGACCAGGTATTTTCCTGCCCATCCACAACGCCGGTTTGCAGCGCACCATATACTTCAGAGAAAGCCATCGGCTGAGGGGATCCCCCCAAAGCGGCCATTTGCGCCTTTAACACCTCTGAATTTTGAACCCGGAATTTGAGGCCATTGGCATCAGTTGGGTTATTCAGCGGTTTATTTGCCGACATTTGCTTCATACCATTATGCCAAAACGCCAATCCAAGCAAACCACGGCGAGTCATGCTTTCCTTCATAGATTGACCCGTTTCGCTATTTTGAAACTCATCCACAGCGTTTACGTTTTTGAACATGAATGGCAGATCAAAAATCCGAAAGACTTTTGTAAATTGCTCAAATTTTGAAAGGGATGGCGCAGCCATTTGCACATCACCTTGCAACATTGCTTCCAAAACTTGATCGTCATTATACAAGGTCGAGTTTGGAAACACCTCCATACAGGCTTTGCCATTCATCTCATCATTGACGCGGCTTTGCAGCAGCGTCGCGGCAATACCTTTCGGGTGTTTATCGGTATTTGTCACATGGCTGAGCTTGATGACAATTTCCCCGTCATCACAAGCGGCAAAAGCACTGGATGCTGAGGCAGTTAAGGCCATCGCAGTGACGGCAGCGGTAATAAGTTTCATCTGATTTCCTCCCAAATATGACAATACCCTGGCGGGCGATACCTAGAAGGTAATATTCTGACTGCAGTTGCAAGAGACATTATTGTCACGGCCCCTACATTATCAACGGATCAAACTTTTTCCTTTCATTCGAAAGACCCATGTCCGACTTTCTCTATTTTGAGCAATGCGGGTTTCTGCATCAAAGGCCGCTCCCTAAAGAGAACATAAAAAACCGCCATTTAAACTTAACAGGTTTGGAAGTGAAAATCGCAAAAGAACATGCAGAAATTTTTTAATGATGGGAAAGACAGACGCTTTTCAAGCCGGCGCACAGGCTCAACTTGAAAACCCGCTCGGACCGTTAAATGCCCCCTTACCGGCAGGCCTTACCCGATATATTTTAATCAAAAGAGTCTTTTTGCCGCCGGTAAACATCTCGCAATACGCAACCGCATCAGTTAGGCTGAAAGCGCATTAAGGATATCACTATGCAAATACTCGAACAATCCCCCACCGATTTTACGTTTGTTCAAAACCCCTACCCTTTTTATGAAAGCGCCCGGCGCCTACAGCAGCCGGTATTTTGGCGCGATTACAACATGCCCAGCTTTTTTGATCATCAAAGCGTGATATCCTTGCTGAAAGATCGCCGCTTTGGCAGAGAATGCCCAAAGGATTTGGCCCAACCCACGCCGAAGCATCTTGCCCCTTTTTATAAGCTGGAAGAAAATTCCATGCTTGAGCTGGAACCCCCGCGCCATAGCCGTTTGCGCGGGCTTGTGTTGCGGGCCTTTACGTCGCGACGCATTGCCTCGCTAGAACCCGAGATCAAACAGCTATGCCATAGTTTGATCGACGATTTTAAATCCTCAGAAATTGATCTGTTAGAGGCCTATGCAAAGCCCCTTCCGGTGACAATAATCGCGCGGCTGCTTGGCGTTCCAGAAAGCATGGCGGATGACTTGCTGGGCTGGTCGAATGATATGGTGATGATGTATCAAGCGCGGCGCAGCAAAACACTGGAAGCGCGTGCCGTTGCTGCCAGCCAGGCTTTTTCAGATTTCATGCGCTGTTTTATCGAAGAACGGCGCACGCGGCCTGCGGATGATTTAATCACCCACTTGATTGCCGCCGAAGAAGAGGGTCAACGTTTAACAACCGATGAAATGATCACCACCTGCATTCTTTTGCTAAACGCCGGTCACGAGGCCACGGTACATACATTGGGAAATGGGGTAAAAACACTTCTTGAAACCGCGGTGCCCGAAAGCTGTTTGGCGCCAAAATATATTGACGGCACGGTTGAAGAGATTTTGCGATTTGATCCGCCGCTGCATATGTTCACGCGCTATGCAAATGCAGATCTTACGGTTCAAGGGCATGCGCTTAAGCGCGGAGATCAAATCGCATTAATCCTGGGCGCGGCGGGGCGCGATCCAGCCAATTGGAGCGATCCCGATGTTTTCAACCCGACGCGAAAAGTGCAAACAAACGCAGCCTTTGGGGCAGGCATTCATTTCTGTTTGGGCGCCGCGCTGGCGCGTTTGGAATTACGCACGGCTTTACCGATTGTTTTTGAACGCTGCCCGCAGATGCAACTGGCCAGATCCCCCTGTTATGCTGATGTTTACCATTTCCATGGGTTACAAAACCTTTTCGTGAAAACCGGGCTTTAAAGCGGCAGCATCCTGGTGGATTTTATCTCCTCCATTGACAGCAAAGCAGTCACGTTATGCACTTTCACTTCGGAAATCAGTCGTTGATAAAAAGCATCATAGGCGCGGGCGTTTTTCACCCGCACTTTTAAAATATAATCAATATCACCCGCAAGCCGATGCGCTTCTTGCACTTCCGGGTGATTTTGCAACGCTTTTAAAAAACTTGCCTGCCACGCTGCGTCATGCTCACTGGTGCGGATCAGAACAAAAAAACAGGCCTCGAAACCAAGCGCTTCTGCATTTAACTCAACCGTTTGACGCCCAATCAAACCAAGCGATCGCATTTTTCGGATACGATTCCACACAGGAGTCTTGGACGAGCTGACTTTTCCAGCAATTTCATCCAAAGACTGACCCGCATCCGATTGAAGCTCTGCAAGAATTTTTCGATCTGTCTCATCCAAGCGCGCCATGATTTTACTCCTATCTCGTTTATTAAAAGGTAATTCCAAAAACTACCCTATTTGAAAATATTATCCTTATTTTTCTAACAATATAGCCAAAACTTAGAATTATTTACTATATAGAGGCAGGTAAATCAAACAGGAAACGCCTCATGGATCATTTCCCAATCTTCTTAGCTGTGGCCGGAAGACGCATCATCCTCTCGGGCGGCGGCGATGCTGCGATCGCCAAGTTGCGGCTCTTATTCAAAACGACGGCGCATATCACTGTCTTTGCAAAAGATCCTTTACCTGAAATCTTGCATTGGGAAAAAAACGGCAAATTGGCTTTGGTGAGGCGGAGGCTTGAAACCGGCGATGCGCTTTGTGCGGCGCTGTTTTATGCCGCAAATGAAGACGCGCAAGAAGATAGGCGCGTGGCCAAACTCGCCCATGAGGCCGGCGCTTTGGTAAATATCGTTGATAACCTGCAAGACAGCCAATTCATCACACCCGCAATCGTGGACCGTGATCCCGTAACGGTTGCGATTGGCACCGAAGGCGCGGCGCCTGTCTTGGCGCGCGCAATCAAGGCTGATTTAGAACAAAGACTACCTGCACAGATTGGCGTTTTGGCGCGGATTGCGAAATCCTTTCGGAAAAACGTGAATGCCTTGCCAATGGGCCGCGCGCGGCGTCGCTTTTGGAGCGAATTTTACTTTAACACCGGGCCAAGAGCCTTGGATGAAAGCGGTGAATCTGGCATAGGCAAGGCTTTGTCAAACTTGCTTGCGACGCATCTCAAAAAAGCCACCCCAACGGGGCATGTGATCTTCGTTGGAGCTGGGCCAGGTGACCCCGAGCTTTTAACGTTGAAAGCCTGCAAAGCTTTGGATCGGGCTGATGTTGTGCTCTATGATCGCTTGGTCGGCGAGCCAATTTTAGAATTGGCCAGACGCGAGGCGCTGTTGATTGACGTTGGGAAAACAGGGTTTGGGGCCTCAACCCCGCAGCACGAAATCAACGCCCTCTTGCTCAAACATAGCCAGAATGGTCAAATTGTGGTGCGTTTAAAGGGCGGTGACGCAACAATTTTTGGCCGCCTTGATGAAGAAATCGACGCCTGCGAGGCCGCACAAATCGAATGGAGCATTGTGCCAGGCATAACGGCGGCCTCGGCTGCCGTCGCCGCGATCGGACAATCGCTGACGCGCCGCCAACGCAACGCCTCGGTCAGGTTTTTAACAGGCCATGATATGCACGGGTTTCACGAGCAAGATTGGCAAGCTTTGGCGAAAGCGAACACGGTTGCAGCGATTTATATGGGAAAAAAATCCGCGCGGTTTATCCAAGGCCGGCTTTTGATGCATGGGGCGGATCCGAAGACACCGGTAAGCATTGTAGAATACGCCTCGCGGCCCAATCAGCGGATAATTGAAGCGCGCTTGGATAATTTGGCTGAAACCTTGCAAGCGCAGACCGTATCGGGGCCCGCGCTTACCTTATTCGGTCTGGCCGCGCGAAAAGCCGCGTTGCAGATCGAAAACCACCACGAGAAAGTGAGTGCCTGATGCCCAGAAAATCTTACATTAAAGTGATCACCGCAAATGCGCTTTTGAGCGGGGATGTGATCTATCTTAACGCCAATGGGGGTTGGACGCGGCAGCATTTAAACGCCAAAATATTCCACGAACAAAAGGATGCACAAGCTGCTTTAGATGCCGCCACGGCTCACACATCTGACGTGGTGGGCGCCTATCTGGCAGATTTCATAGACGCAGACGCGGGTCCAAAGCCGGCTCATTTTCGAGAAGCATTCCGCACCAAAGGGCCTGGGAATTATTTCCACGGCAAACAAGCAGAGGCAAAAAATGTATCAGTATAACGGGTTTGACACCGCCTTTTTAAAACAAAGAAACCTTCAATTTCGCGATCAAGTGCAGCGGCGTATCAGTGGTGCGCTCAGCGAAGAAGAATTCAAACCACTTCGCTTGATGAATGGGCTTTATTTGCAGCTTCACGCCTATATGCTGCGCGTGGCTATTCCCTATGGAACTTTAAACAGCGCGCAAATGACAGCTTTGGCCTCGATCGCGGAAAAATGGGATAAAGGCTATGGTCATTTCACAACCCGTCAAAACATCCAGTTTAATTGGCCCAAATTGCAGGATGTTCCCGATATCTTAGATGCATTGTCAGAAGTAGATATGCATGCCATTCAAACCAGTGGCAATACAATTCGCAACGTCACTGCAGATCATTTTGCGGGCGCCGCAGCGGATGAAATTGAAGACCCGCGCCCCTATGCAGAGCTGCTTCGACAATGGTCAACAGACCACCCCGAATTTCAATTTATGCCGCGCAAATTCAAAATTGCGGTGAGCGGCAGCGCAAAAGACCGCGCAGTCACGCGCGCGCATGATATTGGCTTGCTTCTCAAAAAAAGAGGTGCAGAAATTGGCTTCGAAGTGATTATAGGCGGGGGATTAGGTCGAACCCCGATGATTGGCAAAACCCTCTGCGACTTTTTACCAAAAAGTGATCTGTTACCCTATGTTGAGGCCATCGTCAGCGTTTGGAACCTTTTGGGACGCCGCGATAACAAGTATAAATCGCGCATAAAAATTACACTACATGAAAATGGGCTGCAAGAAATTCAACGTCTTGTCGCAAAACGGTTTTCGGAACTTCGCCCCCAGTTTAAAGGGCAGGATCAAACACTTCTAAACGCTTTGAAAAACGCTTTCAAAGCCCCCGCTTGGATCGACGCTCCAACCGCCACATTTCACGAAAATTACGCAAAATATCCAAATTTTAAGTCCTGGGTGGATATCAATACTAGCCCGCATCGCAACAATGATTACGCCATAGCAACTGTCAGCCTTAAAACTCCGGGACAGACTCCAGGCGACGCCAGCAGCGCGCAAATGCGCGTAATCGCAGATCTGGCCAAATCCTATAGTCATGATGAGCTTAGGATAAGCCATGCGCAGAATATTGTTCTGCCCCACGTGCATAAAAGCCATCTTTTCGCGCTCTATAACGGCCTTTACCCGGCCGGGTTGGCAACTGCCAATGCGGGATTGATCTCAGACATCATTGCCTGTCCGGGCATGGATTATTGCGCTTTGGCAACCGCGCGCTCGATCCCCATTGCACAAGAGATCGCGCTGCGTTTCAAGGCGTTAAAATTAGAGCATGATATCGGTCCGCTGCAAATCAAAATATCGGGCTGTATAAACGCCTGCGGACATCATCACGTTGGGCATATTGGGATATTGGGGTTGGATCGTGCAGGCGTTGAAAACTATCAAATCACGCTTGGCGGAGATGCCACAGAAACAGCAACGATCGGAGAACGTGCAGGCCCAGGGTTTGATGCGTCAACTATCGTTTCTGCGATTGAACGGGTGGTGTTGACCTATCTTGATCTACGCCTCTCCAATCGTGAAACCTTCCTCCAAACCTTTCGCAGAGTAGGCGCCCCACCTTTCAAAGAAGCCCTTTATCCAGGCGGCAACGAAGGCAAAACCGCCGCTTGAAAACCTTAAACAGCCATAACAGAACCCGCCAGAAATGGCCCCTTAGAACGACAGGAACACTCACATGGATGTTATCGTAACGGATAACGGATTTTCAACCGATACATGGAGTGCTGAGACCACGCTCAGCATCTCCTCGGAAACAGATCCCGAAAGCCTAACCCTACCCAATGACATTCAGCGGGTGGTGATCACCTTTCCTAATTTCGCTGATGGGCGCGGGTTTACGCTTGCTCGGTTGCTGCGGTTGCGCGGGTATAGCGGCGCCCTCAGGGCCAAAGGACCCATTATTTCTGACCAATACGCGATGGCGCGCAGATCGGGATTCGATGAAATTGCAATTTCGCAAGCTCAAGCCGTGCGTCAACCTGAACACGATTGGCTTTTTCGGTCAAATTGGACAGCCCACAGCTATCAATCGCGCTTGCAAGCAAGCGGCTAGAAAATTAATTCAAAACCCGCTAAACATGCTATCAACTGTAAACAAAATCTGACAGAGTGTATTATTTTGAATCAAGCTGCTGCTATAAAACCCACTAGATTGCCCGATGCGCAAACCGTTACCCATGTCAAACATTGGACAGACCGTTTGTTTTCATTTCGCGTAAAAAGACCACAAAGCCTGCGCTTTCGATCAGGCGAATTCGTCATGATTGGCCTTTTGAAAGAAGATGGAAAACCGCTCTTGCGGGCGTATTCTATCGCCTCGCCCTCTTGGGCCGAGGAGCTTGAATTTTATTCTATCAAAGTACAAGACGGGCCGCTGACCTCGCGGCTTCAGCATATCCAACCCGGGGATGAAATTATCCTGCGGCCAAAGCCGGTTGGAACGCTGGTGCATGATGCATTGCTTCCTGGAAAACGCCTATGGTTTTTTGCCACTGGAACCGGAATTGCCCCGTTTGCTTCATTGGTTCGCGAACCGCAAACCTATGAAGATTATGATCAAATCATCCTCACCCATACGTGCCGAGACCGCGCAGAATTGACCTATGGCAGCGAATTGATAAACGCCCTGGCAGACGATCCTTTAATCGGAGAGATGATCGGCGACAAGCTTACCTATTATCCAACGACCACGCGCGAGCAGAGCCCAAAAATGGGGCGGATCACAGATCTGTTGAGCACTGGCGAACTGCTGAGCGATCTTGGAATTGACTCGATTAACCCAAGGACAGACCGGGCAATGGTCTGTGGGTCACTGGGTCTGAACACCGATTTAAAAGCTATTTTGGAAAGCTACGGGCTTAAAGAAGGCGCCAATTCGGAACCGGCGGAATATGTTGTTGAAAAAGCGTTTGTCGGGTAATCGTGCCCGACGCGGCCTATTCTGCACTGAAACTGCATAATTGTTTGTCTTTCACGCAACAGAGCCACAAAACCCTATCTGGTTTTAGAAATAACGCTTGTCATGCGTGAGCGGTCTCGATATCGACCCCACTAAGAACCATTAACAACATAAGGAATGAACCCATAGCTCGCAGACCTCACAACGCGCCACCATCGCGCGAAACCGGACCTCGCGTAAATGATCGCATAGACAGCTCGGAAATACGGCTCATTGGGCCCGAAGGTGAAAACGTAGGGGTGGTTACCCCCGCACGCGGCCAAGAACTTGCAGATCAAGTCGGTTTGGATTTGGTAGAAATTTCTCCCAATGCCAACCCACCCGTGTGCAAAATCATGGATTTTGGTAAATATAAATACGAGCAACAAAAACGCGAATCCGAAGCCCGAAAAAAACAAAAAATTATCGAAATCAAGGAAATCAAATTTCGACCTGGAACAGATGTTCACGATTACGAAGTGAAAATGCGCAGCGTGTATAAATTTTTGGAAAACGGTGATAAGGTTAAGATCACCATGCGGTTCCGTGGACGTGAGATGGCGCATCAAAATCTGGGGCGTGAGCTTCTGGAACGGGTGGCGGATGATGTTAAAGAATTGGGCAAAGTAGAAAACATGCCGAAAATGGAAGGTCGTCAAATGACGATGATGATCGGTCCTGCCACAAAATAATCGCTGACGTACATTCAAAAAAATTTTTAAAACCGGGGCTGTGCCTCGGTTTTTATATTCAAAACCTGAAATGCCCGCGCAAGTTTGCGTGCGTTACCCCTCTGAACGCCGCCGAGGCTGGGGCCGGGTTGGAATTTCTTTCAACAAGCCCCCAATCGCCATTTCAGCAAAACTGCGGTCATCCAAAGTAACCCCGCAGGCAATCCGAGACAAAACCCAATCCGCCCCATTTAGCGCCGGAGACCGAACGCAACCAGGAAATCCAATCACCGGCTTGCCCGCGAGCGCGCCCAAAAATAAAAGATTTCCTGGATCAACCGGCATTCCAAATCGTTCAATGTTGCCCCCAGCTGCGCGCACGGCTTTCGGAGCGGTGTCATTGAGATCAGAGGTGGCAGAGCTGGTGAGCATCAATATAAGATCGCCCGAGGCATCTTTCAGCGCATTCGACATCGCTCCGGTTTGATGAGGCGTCGTAACCACTTCCATTAGCGAGATATTTAAAGCGTCAAGCCGCTGCCTTATCGCTTCAACGCCCTTTTCGCCGGGTCCACCTTTCGAGACGCTCACAATCAAACTGGCAGAGCGCGCAACCGGCGGCAGTACTTTGATCGCCGCCTGTGCCAGCTTGCAGGCAGCCTGTAGCTTGTCACTGGGCACGCCATAGCTGATGATTTTTACCGTTCCCACCAAGTTTCCGATCGAAACCTGCTGATATTGGGGCAAGGTCGCCAAAGAAATCATTGAATCGATTGAATTGAGGGCGATCAATTTTTCAACGTTTTGACTGACCACGCCTGCCGAGCTGGCAATTAGATTGACCCGCCCCGTGAAGGCCGCACCCAAACGCAAACCGGCCTGATCAGGATGGGGCACCAAGGCCTTTGCCAAAGCAACAGCCGCGGCATCTTCCGCAATATCACCCTTTTGCAATCGCGCCGCGCTGATATGCGTTATGCCGGCACGCGTTAATTCGTCAATATGATCTTTGTTCAGCCTCACGCCCTTGCGCAGCCGCTTGCCTAGCAGGCCAATAGAATGCGCAAGAATACAGCCTTCAGCGGCGCTAACAGGAAGCTCATCAAATACCATCAGAGCAACCGAAGCGCGGATATAATCTGAGCTAAAATCGACGCAGCGATCTCGGCGGGGGTAGCCGCCCCGATTGGCAGCCCCACGGGACCATGAATGCGATCAATTTGGGCCTGAGAAAACCCCAAGCTCAAAAATCGTTCAACGCGCGCATGATGTGTGCGTGTTGAGCCAAGGGCGCCGATATAATAGGCTTTTGAGCCCAGTCCAACCTGTAGCGCTGGGTCGTCAAGCTTTGGATCATGGGTCAATAAGACCAAAGCGCTGCGCGCATCAAGCTGTAAATCACAAAGCGCCTGATCTGGCCAATCCTCAATAACTTGGTGATTGGGAAACCGATCAATCGACCCAAAGCTTCCCCGTGGATCAATCAGATAAACGTCAAACCCGGCCAGCTCGGCCATCGGCACGAGCGCCTGTGCGATATGAACAGCCCCAACAATAATCAATCTTAACTTTGGGTTATGAACTGAAACGAATGTATTCCCGTCGGGTTCAAATCCTGAACGGTCCAGCCGCATCCGCTCCTCATAACCGTGTGCGTGCAAGGCATTCGCTCCCGTTTCACAATTCACACAATAGACCATTGGCTGACGCGCGGCGCGCGCGGCCACCAACTCGGCAAGCAACGGCTCTGACAAGACAGCGCCCACAGGCTCTAGCAACACGCGGATCGTACCGCCGCAGGCCAATCCCACCGCAAACGCATCCCCGTCGCTAATCCCATATTCTAAAACCTTGATCTCTCCCGCGTTTAGCGCCTCTAAGGCCTCGAGCACAACGGCCCCTTCCACGCAGCCCCCAGAGACCGAGCCCGCCATATCCCCCTGCCCGCTAATCGCCATTTGGCCGCCGATCCGCCGCGGCGCCGAGCCCCAAGTTTGAATAACCGTGGCGAGCACAGCCCCGCGCCCCTCTTGATGCCAGGCTAAGGCTTGCTCGGGGATCGCTTCAATTTGCTTTGCGCTATTGATTTCGGTCAACTTACACATCCTATTTTCAGCTTCACGCCATCGTTTTTAATATCCGAGTCTTCGCGCCCACATCATCTGGCGTTGAAACAACCTCAGCCAATTCCATCAAGGACGCAATAGAATGGCTGGTTCTAAGGCTATCAACATATGGCAAAATCGCGCGTATACCAGCAGCCTTTGCGCTAAATTGATCCCACCTTAACAAGGGGTTTAACCATATTAAACGCCGCGCGGTTCGTTGCAGGCGTCGCATTTCTTCTCCGAGATCCGCGCTTACATCACGCTCTAAACCATCGGTAATCAGCAGTACAACCGCCCCTTGGCCCAAAACTCGCCGCCCCCAATCCCGATTAAAAGCTTGCAAACAACTGGCAATGCGGGTTCCACCTTCCCAATCCTGCGCTTCAATACCCGCCGCTGCCAGCGCTGTATCCACATCAGATTTTTGCAAATGTCTTGAAATATTCGTTAAGCGCGTTCCAAATGTAAACCCGTGGACATGCGCCCAACCGCCCTGCTTTTGATTGCTCACCGCGTGTAGGAAATGCAAAACCATTCGACTATAACGACTCATGGATCCTGATATATCACAAAGAACAACCAAATTCGGCCAGCGGATACGTGGCTTTTGATAAGCGAGTTTGTGCAACTCACCGCCTGAGCGTTGCGCCAAGCGCAAGCTGCCAGCCCTGTCTATCACACTGCGCCTTGACGCGCGCTGCAAGCGCCGTGACAGTAGCGGACGTATAGGCAGCTCTAAGCGCGCCAACATCGCCTTTGCCTCGGCAATTTCCTCAAGGTTCATTTGCTCGAAATCCATCGATTTCAATCGCTCTTCTGCAGAGGCTGTCAGCGCCCAATCCAGCTCAAGCATTGGCGCCTCGTCTTGCGACAGCGGCGTTTGGATTGGCGCTTGCGGTTGTTCGCCATCTAAAAGCGCTTCGGCAGCGCGCTTTTCAGCCGCAACCGAAGCAGTTTTCTCGGGTGCTGCGCCGATTGAGGGCAACATCAGCGCCATCATATGCTCAAGATATTGCGGATCGCGCCAAAACAAACGGAACGTTTGATCAAACACCGCGCGAGAATCCGGCCGAGACACAAAGCAGGCATGCAAGGTCCAGTAAAAATCTTGCTTTTTGGTAAAGCCCGCAGCAGAGACAGCTTCAATAGCATCGATCACCCGCCCTGTTCCAATCGCCAGACCCGCGCGCCGTAAGGCTCGCGCAAAATGCATGATATTCTGCGCCAATTTGGGGTCATCGGGCAAGTGTAAAGGATGGTACCGCGCCATTAGATCGCTATCGTTGAAACGCAAATGGAACGCGCGCTGCCATATATGGTCAGAAACCCAGACCAGCAGTGCTGCGTGAAGATTAAGAAACGCGCCCGTATCATGCAGGGTTTAAACTTCTGCGCGCATCATCCAAAATCCGCTTGGCTTCTGACCCTTGCAGCTTTGAAATATCGTCTTGGTATTTTAAAATAGCACCCAGCGTATCTGCAATAACCTCCGGGCTCAAAGAGATACTATCCAGCGCCAATAAGCATTTGGCCCAGTCGATGGTTTCCGCGACGCCGGGCTTTTTAAACAAGTCCTCCTCTCGCAAGGCTTGAATAAAGGCCACAACTTCGCGGCTTAGATCCGCCGCAAGATCGGGAGCCTGCGCCTTTAATATCGCCAGTTCACGGTCAAAATCAGGATAATCCACCCAATGATACAGGCAGCGGCGCTTCAGCGCATCATGCACTTCACGGGTTCTGTTCGAGGTCACAATCACAATCGGCGGCTCAGGCGCTTTAATGCTGCCAAGCTCTGGAATGGTCACTTGGAAATCTGACAGAGCCTCAAGCAAAAATGCCTCAAAGGGTTCGTCAGTGCGGTCCAATTCATCGATCAATAAGATGGGGGGACCACGGTCATCGCCTTGCATGGCTTGTAACAGGGGGCGGGCGATCAAAAACTCTTCGGAAAACAATTCTTGCTTCAAGCCCCGTCGCTCAACGCCTCCGGTGGCTTCTGCAGTGCGAATGGCGATCATCTGCGCGGCAAAGTTCCATTCATAAACGGCAGAAGCAGCGTCTAATCCTTCATAGCATTGCAACCGAATGAGGTTGCGCCCAAGACAGGCCGCAAGCGCTTTGGCGATTTCAGTTTTACCCACCCCGGCTTCGCCTTCTAAAAACAAGGGGCGGCCCAATTTCAACGATAAAAACACCACTGTCGCCAAAGCACGCCCGCAGACATACCCACCAGCGTTCAACCGCTCTTGAACTTGATCAATCGACTCCACCGTAAAAACCCTTCCTGCCCCAGACCCAATAGCTGCATCACTAAGCACGAAGGTCAAGCCCCAAGGCGAGAAAGCGCATCTTCGTAATTAACCCATAAACGGGCATGCATAAAGAAAACTGTTTTAAAAACAGACCATAAAGGCTGTTTAAAAAATCGGACTACGATATCCGATGGCCCTAGAAACCCGCGCCGGAATTATGGTAGCAGATCGCTATGCATAAAACCCTTTCCCTTCCCCGCCCGGATGATTGGCACCTTCACCTGCGCGATGGCGCGATGATGGCGTCCGTTTTAGCCTCAAGCGCCGATCACTTTGACCGGGCTTTAATCATGCCCAATTTGGTGCCGCCAGTGGTCACAGGAGCAGAAGCTCAAGCCTATAAAACCCGAATAATGGCGCAGCTTCCCGAGAGCTCGGATTTTTTGCCATTGATGACGCTTTATTTGACCGAGGCCACCGATCCCGAGGATCTGGCAAAAGCCTTTCAATCTGGGCTTATCAGCGCGGTAAAACTGTACCCCGCGGGTGCCACAACCAATTCAGCATCGGGCGTTACTGATTTTAAAGCGGTTCAACCCGCTTTGGAAAAAATGGCTGAAATCGGGTGCCCGCTTTGCGTTCACGGAGAGGTAACAGATCCAGCTGTTGATATTTTTGATCGTGAAATGGTGTTCATAGATCGCGTGCTGGATCCGCTTAGACGTCAAAATCCAAATCTTAAGGTGGTTATGGAACATATCACCACGCAGCAAGGGGTAGACTATGTGAAATCTAGCGCTTCTGGCCTTGCCGCAACCATCACAACGCATCATCTGATGATCAACCGCAATCATATTCTGGCTGGCGGCATCAAACCCCATTATTATTGCCTACCTGTTGCCAAACGCGAAGAACACCGTATGGCGCTGCGCGCTGCGGCCACCAGCGGTGATAACCGGTTTTTCCTAGGCACGGATAGCGCGCCGCATATTGATGCCGCAAAAGAAAGCGCCTGTGGATGCGCTGGATGTTTTACCGCCAGCGTTACAATGCCTTTGCTTGCGCATGTTTTCGAAGAAGAAAATGCGCTGGAGGCTTTGGCCAATTTCACCTCATCCAATGGGGCGATGTTTTACAATAAACCGATGACCGAAAAAACGCTTACGCTTCAAAAAAGATCCAAGCCGCTGCAGATAGAGCCGCACTTGCAAACCCCCGACGGGCCAGTCACTTTATTTGACCCCGGCGTTCCGATCTTTTGGCATGTAGTGGCGTAAACCCGCTTTAGCGCATTGTGCAAACAGCTTGAACTATCCGCGCGTCAACACAAACTTAAGAAAGTGTTCAAAGATGATCCCAAGTTCCTCGCCCAGCCCCGAAGAAATCGCCCGATTAACAGCGCGCATGCTGCTTGAGGTGAAAGCGGTGCATTTCAACAGTGACGAGCCGTTTATTCTGGCCTCGGGCCTGCCAAGCCCAACTTATATTGATTGTCGAAAACTAATCAGCTTTCCGCGCATTCGCAGCAGCCTGATGGATTTCCTAACCGTAACGGTAATGCGCAATGTCGGATATGAAGCTTTTGATTCGGTGGCCGGTGGCGAAACCGCCGGAATTCCCTTTGCGGCCCTAATGGCCGAGCGGATGGCCCTTCCCATGACGTATATTCGCAAAAAACCAAAGGGCTATGGCAGAAATGCGCGCATCGAAGGGCTTATGAGCGAAGGACAAAACGTTTTGTTGGTCGAAGACCTGACTACCGACGGAGGCAGCAAACTTAGCTTCGTTGACGCTATTCGCGACACCGGCGCGGCCTGTGCCCATACGGCGGTAATATTTTATTATGGGATATTCCAAGAAACCGAAAAAACGCTGTCAGATCATGGTGTTGGCCTTCACTATCTGTGCACTTGGTGGGATGTATTGCGCGAAGCCAAGGCCCAATCTGCTTTTGATTCAAAGACATTACACGAAGTTGAGCAGTTTCTCACCGACCCACGCGCTTGGCAAAACGCCCGCAAAACCACCTGAGCAGTCATAGAAAATAAGTTAAAGATCACAGGAAGCGCCCCTACATTTGGGCGTTATCCTAGGATATGACCGCAATATGTGCTAATGTGCCACTTATCCACAGAAATATACAATTTGCCCCAAGCCGCGCAATCAGGCAAATAAGAAGCTCAAAGAGAGCGATGTGATGAATAAGATATCTGATATTAACAGCCAAGAGCCGGACCAAGAGTCGCTGGACGTTGCGCCCCATTCGATTGAGGCCGAGCAGCAGCTTCTGGGCGCAATTCTTACCAATAATGATATTTTCGACCGGATCGCCAGCATCGTAACACCCGAACATTTTTACGATCCGGTGCATGCGCGGATATTCGAACTTGCCAGCGCGCGTATCGCCAAAAACAATTTGGCCTCACCGGTTACGCTCGCAACGTTTTTACAAGATGATGAAGGTCTAAAAGAGCTGGGCGGAGCTGCATATTTGGCGCGGCTTGCCGCCTCAGCAGTGGCTGGATTTGCTGCGCGCGATTATGCCCAAATGATCTATGATTTAGCCATTCGGCGCAATTTAATTCAATTAGGTCAAGATATTTGTGCCCGCGCTACAACAATGGATGAAAGCCAAGAGCCCTCAGAGCAAATCGTCGCAGCTGAACAAGCGCTGTATAAGCTGGGTGAAGAGGGCCAAGGCGAAAGCGGCTTTCAATCCTTTCTAAGAGCCGTCACCGCTGCCGTAGATGTCGCCAATAATGCCTATAAACGCGAAGGTGGATTAGCTGGAATCTCTACAGGTCTGATTGATATGGATAAAAAGCTAGGCGGACTTCATAAATCCGACTTGCTGATCCTGGCTGGCCGGCCGTCAATGGGTAAAACCTCGCTTGCCACCAATGTCGCATTCAACATCGCCAAAGCCTATCAAAAAGGTCAATTGGCAGATGGCACTGAAGGAACGCTGAATGGCGGTGTTGTTGGCTTTTTCAGCTTGGAAATGAGCGCTGAGCAGCTGGCCGCCCGTATTTTATCCGAGGCCTCCGAAGTGCCCTCTGAGCAAATTCGACGCGGCGATATGACAGAAACCGAGTTTCGACGCTTTGTTGAAGCAGCAAAAACGCTGGAAAGCTGCCCTTTATTTATTGATGACACCCCAGCCCTGCCGATTTCGCAATTGGCCGCGCGCGCGCGCAGGTTGAAGCGGACGCATGGTTTGGATGTGCTTATCATAGATTATCTGCAACTGGTTCGACCTGCTTCGGCAAAAGACAGCCGCGTCAACGAAGTATCTGAGATCACCCAAGGCCTTAAAGCTATCGCAAAAGAGTTGGACATTCCCGTAATCGCGCTGTCGCAGCTTTCGCGACAGGTGGAAAATCGCGATGACAAGCGCCCCCAATTGGCGGATTTGCGTGAATCGGGGTCAATTGAACAGGATGCCGATGTGGTGATGTTCGTGTTCCGAGAGGAGTATTACAAAGAACGCGAAAAACCTGGCGATCACGATCTTGAAAAAATGGCTCTGTGGCAAGATGAAATGGAGCGGCTGCATGGGAAAGCGGAAATCGTTATCGGAAAGCAGCGGCACGGCCCTATTGGAACCGTTGAGCTTAGCTTTGAAGGCAGATTCACTCGCTTTGGCAATTTGGTCAAACCCTGGCAGCAAGACAGCGAACACCGATAGCTAACAAACAAGCAATGCGGCGCTAAAAATGACCTTGCCGACCTCTGCGCCGCAGCGCTTTAAACCAGTGCTATTTTACGCACCCAGACCCATCAAGTTGCGCCAAAAGCGCTTTATGCTTGACGTTCTAGAAAGCTCGGTGAAGAAAAGCGTATGGGCACTGCCGTTTTAACAATTGATTTAAGCGCTCTGAGGGCGAATTGGAAGGCGTTGAACGCGAAATCCGCGGGTATCACAGCTGCGGTTGTGAAAGCCGATGGCTATGGGCTTGACAGCGCGCGCGTTGCAACCGCCTTGGCGGCAGAAGGCGCTCAGCATTTCTTCGTGGCGGTGGCAGAAGAAGGCGCGGCGCTGCGCAAAGCGTTGGGCAGCGGCCCCAGTATCAGCGTATTTTCTGGCCATATGGCGCAGGATACCGCTTTAATCAAAGAGGCAAATTTGATCCCGATGGTTAATTCCGTAGATCAATTGCTGCGCCATATTGAATCGCTTCCGGATCATCCTTTTGGATTGCAGCTTGATACGGGTATGAACCGGTTGGGAATGGAGCCAACCGAATGGACAGCGCTGCGTGATTTGGCGCTGCGCTTAAAGCCACAACTGATCATGTCGCATTTGGCCTGCGCAGATGATCCCAACCACCCGATGAACGCGCATCAGCTGCAGCTGTTTCGTGAGCTGACAGCCGATTGCAACATTCCGCGTTCGCTGTCAGCAACAGGTGGCATTCTTTTGGGTGAAGCGTATCACTTCGAAGTTACCCGCCCGGGCATCGGGCTTTACGGCGGCGCGCCCTTTTTAGAGGCAAACCCGGTTGTAAAAATTGATATTCCGGTGATCCAAACTCGGCCCGTGACTGCAGGGGAAACCGTAGGCTATTCAAACACTTGGACTGCCACAACCCCAAGGCAAATTGCAACTGTATCCGCCGGATATGCCGATGGTATCCTGCGCGCTATGGGCCCAAATACGCGGCTGTTTTCAGACAATATTGGATGCCCTATCGTGGGGCGCATTTCAATGGATTTAATTTGCGTCGACGTCACCTTGCTCGATCACTTGCCGGAAAGTTTGCAATTGCTCAATGCGACGCAGGGTATTGATACGCTGGCGGATGGCGCTGGTACGATCGGATATGAGATATTAACCTCTCTAGGCGGGCGCTATGAGCGGCGATATATCGAATGAAGAGCCTGACCACCCTTGTGCAAGCCATTGGTTCGGCCACGCTTAACGTGCTGGCCGCGACTGGTCGCGTAACCTTGTTTATCCTCGACACGCTGCGCCAAGCCTTTTCGGGGCCATTTTATCTGCGCGAATTTGGAAATGCTTTGATGCAAATTGGCTGGTTATCCTTGCCCGTCGTTGGCTTGACCGCGTTTTTCACGGGCGGCGCTTTGGCTCTGCAAATCTATGCCGGGGGCGCGCGTTTTAGCGCGGAAGCGGTGGTCCCATCGATCGTAGCGATCGGTATGGCGCGCGAATTGGGCCCTGTGCTAGGTGGTTTGATGGTTGCGGCGCGCGTGGCCAGTTCAATCGCCGCGGAACTTGGCACAATGAAAGTAACCGAGCAAATCGATGCTTTGGTGACCCTATCAACAAATCCGATGAAATATCTCACCCTGCCCCGCGTGCTTGCGGCAACATTGGCAGTGCCTCTTTTGGTGGGCGTTGGGGATGCAATTGGTATTTTGGGCGGTTATGTGGTTGGCGTCACCCGGTTAGATTTCAACCCCGCTGCCTATATAAAAAACACCGTCGATTTTTTGCAGCTTTGGGATATTCTTAGCGGGATGGTAAAAGGCGCGGTGTTTGGGTTTATTGTGGCCATAATGGGCTGTTATTTTGGGATGCATTCTGGGCGCGGCGCGCAGGGTGTGGGGCGCGCGACAAAATCTGCCGTGGTAAGCGCCAGCGTTTTAATATTAGCGGCCAATTACATCTTAACCGAATTGTTTTTCAGCGCATGATACAGCTCGATCGTCTTCACAAAAGCTTCGGTCCAAATAAGGTCTTGCAAGGTGTGTCTTTAAAGATCGCCAAAGGCTCTTCCTTGGTTGTGATAGGAGGCTCAGGCACAGGAAAATCGGTGATATTAAAATGCATATTGGGCTTAATGCGCGTCGATCAAGGTCACATATTCCTTGAGGGAAAAGATATGCAAACGCTCGATCGAGATCATTTTTTATCGCGCTTCGGCATGCTGTTTCAAGGTGCGGCCTTGTTTGACAGCCTGCCCGTTTGGGAAAATATCGCCTTCCGCTTGACGCAAGGAGCTTTAAAAAAATCAAAAGCTGACGCCCGCGAGATCGCCATTGAAAAGCTGCGCCGGGTCGGATTGCAACCGGATGTTGCTGATAAATACCCAAGCGAATTGTCCGGCGGCATGCAAAAACGCGTTGGGCTGGCCCGTGCGATCGCCGCGGATCCCGAAATCATCTTTTTTGATGAACCAACCACCGGTTTGGATCCCATTATGGCGGGCGTGATCAACGACCTGATCCGGGAAATCGTCACCGAAATGGGAGTGACCGCAATGACCATCACCCATGATATGTCTTCGGTCCGCGCGATTGCAGATCAAGTTGCGATGCTTCATTTGGGTAAAATTCAATGGACAGGACCCGTCAAAAATCTGACCGAGTCAAATGATCCATTTGTTGATCAATTCATTCATGGGCGCGCCACAGGACCTATCGAAGCGGTTCGTTGAAGACTGCTTAGAAAAATGGCGCATATGGCGGCGCGTGCAAGATCATTCGATCCTGCACAGCAAGCTTGCCATCAGTCCGCAAAATTGGCACATAACGCGCATGGCTAAATCCAAATCTTATTCCTGCTCAGATTGCGGCGCGGTCACCAATAAATGGTCAGGCCGCTGCGATTCTTGCGGGGCCTGGAATACAATTTCAGAAGACACAGCCTTAAGCTCAGGCCCATCAAAAACCTCATTAGGGGCGAAAAAAGGGAGCCCTGTTAATCTTAGCAACCTTGACACCGACGAAGCGCCAAATCCACGCACGCAGAGCGGAATAGACGAGCTGGACCGCGTTTTGGGCGGTGGCCTGGTGCCAGCCTCTGCCATTTTGGTGGGTGGAGATCCAGGTATCGGGAAATCAACGCTTTTGCTACAAGCGGCGGCACAATTTGCACGTAACGGGTTAAAAACCATCTACATCTCGGGCGAAGAAGCCAGCGCGCAGGTTCGGATGCGGGCACAGCGCTTGGGCTTGAAAGAAGCCCCTATTCAGCTCGGGGCCGAAACAAATCTACGAAATATTCTAACAACCTTAGACAGTGAAAAACCCAAGCTAGTGATTATTGACTCGATTCAAACGATTTGGTCGGATCACGTTGACAGCGCCCCCGGCAGCGTTAGCCAAGTTCGCGCCGCAGCGCATGAATTGACCAATTTCGCTAAAAAACGCGGCATCTCGGTTGTATTGGTGGGCCATGTTACCAAAGAAGGGCAGATCGCAGGGCCCCGCGTGGTTGAACATATGGTTGATACCGTGCTTTATTTTGAGGGCGAACGCGGCCATCAATTTCGCATTCTGCGCGCGGTGAAGAACCGGTTTGGAGCCGCCGATGAGATCGGTGTTTTTGAGATGACCGGCAAGGGACTGCAAGAAATCAGCAATCCATCGGCCTTGTTCCTTTCGGAGCGGGGAACCCCAAGCCCGGGTTCGGTCGTGTTTGCCGGTGTGGAAGGCACGCGCCCGGTTTTGGTTGAATTTCAGGCCCTCGTGGCGCCGACTCCGCACGCGCAGGCCCGCCGCTCGGTGGTCGGATGGGACAATGCCCGCTTGGCAATGGTATTGGCAGTGCTCGAAGCCCGTTGTGGCATTCCATTTTCAGGCATGGATGTTTATTTAAACGTGGCAGGCGGCTTAAAAATCAATGAGCCTGCCGCAGATCTCGCCGTTGCCGCCGCGCTTCTTTCGGCGCGCGAAGATCTAAGCCTTCCTGCAGAATCGGTGGTCTTTGGAGAAATTAGCCTGTCTGGAGCATTAAGACCGGTTGTCCAATCAGAAAACCGGTTGAAAGAAGCACAAAAGCTTGGTTTTAGCAAAGCCATCATACCGGCCGCAGAACAGCGGCTCAGTAAAGAATACCTTGAATTGTCTCAATTTACCGATTTATCTTCGTTTGTTGGTGACATATTCGGTGCAGGTTAATGACGCGCGATAAGGAAGTGGATTAAATGGATACATTCAACATTGTTGACGGCGGCATCCTGGCGATCATTCTCTTATCAGCCGTTTTGGCCTATTCGCGCGGGTTACTGCGAGAGTTAATGGCGATCGCAGGTTGGGTGGCCGCGGCGGTGTTAGGGTTTATCTTTGCACCGCAGCTTTTGCCCTTGGTCAAAGAAATTCCCGCAATCGGGCCAATCCTCGCTGATAGTTGTGAGCTCTCGATCATAGTATCCTTTGTGACCATCTTTGCGGTGTTTTTGGTTGTATTATCCTTGTTTACGCCGCTTTTATCCTCTGCAATCGATAAAACAGCGATCGGCCGGCTTGATCGCGGGTTGGGGCTGCTCTTTGGTCTGTTGCGTGGAGTGGCTTTGATTGCGATCGCATTTTTTGCCTATCGGACGGTTTTCAATACAGAAAGCTACGCCGTAATCGAGGCAAGCCTCTCAGCCCAATTGTTCAGCGATTTGGCCATGGCAATAACCGAACGCAATCCAGAACGCGCCTTGGGCTGGATCACTCTCCAATATGAGCAATTGGTTCTGGTCTGCGAATAAATAGAAGATCGGTCTGCGCCGCACGCTAAAAAACCTTGGGAAAAGAACGGATCTTTCGCATTACATCCGTGACAGACTGGCTGAAACTCGATAATAGATTTTGTAAATCCTGCCCCTGAATCGGAGCTGCTCATTTTGCAATACAAGACCATGCCGCCAGCAAACCCGTTTGATGATGATAAACTGCGCGAGGAATGCGGCGTCTTTGGCGTTACCGGCGTTCAGGACGCAGCGAATTTTGTCGCTTTGGGCCTGCATGCGCTTCAACATCGAGGGCAAGAGGCCGGCGGAATAGTCGCCCATGACCCCGAATCCGGTTTTAACTCTGCGCGTCGTTTTGGATATGTGCGAGATAATTTCACATCGCAATCATTGATGCAAACTTTACCCGGATCCTTATCTATTGGCCATGTGCGCTATTCAACGGCGGGCAAAAAAGGCGCCGCGATCCGCGATGTTCAACCTTTTTTTGGCGAGTTTGCGATGGGCGGCGCGGCCATTGCGCATAATGGAAACATCACCAATGCCGACTCATTGCGGCGCGAATTGATCGAACGTGGTTCGATTTTCCAAAGTTCCTCGGATAGCGAATGTATCATTCATCTGATGGCGCGCTCGTTACAGCGTAATATTCCCGAACGCATGGAAGATGCATTGCGGCGCGTTGAAGGCGCTTTTTCCATCGTCGCGATGACGCGCACAAAACTGATCGGAGTACGCGATCCTTTGGGCGTAAGGCCTCTGGTGCTTGGCCGGTTGGGGGATGGATGGGCCTTAAGCTCTGAAACTTGCGCCTTGGATATCATTGGAGCCGATTTTGTGCGGGAAATCGCCCCCGGTGAGATGGTCGTTATAACCGAAAAAGGTATAGAAAGCCACTTTCCGTTTCGACAACAAAACCCAAGATTTTGCATTTTCGAACATGTATATTTCTCGCGCCCCGATAGTATTATTGGAGGCCGCTCCGTCTATGAAACGCGCCGGCAAATCGGCGTTGAACTGGCCAAAGAAAGCCCTGTTGAGGCAGATTTGGTTTGCCCAGTGCCCGATAGCGGTACTCCTGCTGCGATTGGCTTCTCGCAACAATCGGGAATTCCCTACGCGATGGGGATCATTCGAAACCAATATATGGGGCGCACTTTTATTGAGCCAACCGAACAAATCCGCAATATGGGCGTACGTTTAAAGCTGAATGTGAACCGCGCTTTGATCAAGGGGAAACGGATCATTTTGGTGGATGATTCCGTTGTTCGCGGCACAACCTCTCGCAAAATCAAAGAGATGATCCTAGATGCTGGCGCCGCAGAAGTACATTTTCGTATCGCCAGCCCCCCCACAGCTTGGCCCTGCTTTTACGGGGTAGATACCCCCCAGCGGGAAAAACTATTGGCGGCCACGATGACGGAAGACGAAATGCGCCAACATTTGGCAATCGACAGTTTAAAGTTCATTTCACTTAACGGGCTGTATCGCGCGGTTGGCGAAGCCAAAGGGCGTGACAGCGGCTGTCCACAATATTGCGACGCCTGTTTCTCAGGGGAATACCCTGTCGAACCCTCAGACATGATTACAAAAGGCTTTGTTTTGAAGGCGGCCGAATAAAGCGCGTGCAAAACCAATAAAGAACAAGCCTCTTTCACCGCCTCTTGACGAATGTTATAAAAATGAGCATCAGCGCCCCATGACGGAAAAAATTGCATTGATTACGGGCGCATCGCGCGGGCTTGGCGCAGCCCTGGCCGAAACTTTGAGCGCAAATCATCACATTGTGGCGATTGCGCGTACAACAGGTGCGTTAGAGGCGCTAGATGATCGCGTCCAAACAACAGGTGGATCAGCCACTCTCGCCCCGGTTGATATAACAAACCAAGATGCTTTGGCGCAAATCTGTCGCTCGATATTTGATCGTTGGGGGCATGTTGATCTTTGGTGTCATACGGCAGTGCACGCGGCGCCATTGGGGCCAGCAGCGACGCTCGACAGCAAAGATTGGAGCAAATCGATTGCTACAAATGTAACCGCCACCGGCATTTTAATCCCTTTTATTGCGCCACTTCTTGGGCAAGAGGGGCGCGCCGTGTTTTTTGACGATCGGCATATTGGGAATAAGTTTTATGGCGCCTATGGGGCGACCAAAACAGCGCAAATTACATTGGCACGCAGTTGGGCCAAAGAACAAAAAACCTCAGGGCCGCGCGTCGATATTGTTGCACCTCATCCAATGCCAACCGCAACCCGGGCGCGGTTTCATCCTGGCGAATTTCGAGAGCGCCTGGCTGATCCGCTCAGCGAAGCAAAACGCCTGCTCACAGAGCTCAATCTTATTTAAACCTAATGGCCCGACCGCAATCGGCTAAACTCCGGTTTCAACTGGGGACATGCATCCCGTGCATTAATGTCCGCTTTGAAAAAACGCGGGGGCAAATAAAAAGCTTATGACGCGGATGGCTTGCCCGCATGAACAGTCTGCTTTAAGCAGTGAAGGACGAGAATAGGGTGGGAATATGCGGATTTTAATTACCAATGATGATGGCATCAACGCTCCGGGCCTGAAAACCCTACAGAAAATCGCCGAAACCTTAGCAGGTGCAGCAGGAGACGTGTGGACAGTGGCGCCCAGCACCGAAAGATCCGGCGTTGCGCATGCAATCAGCCTGTCCTCACCCGTGTTGATCTCGCAACTAGGCCCGCGCTCTTTCAGTATCGACGGATACCCGGCCGATTGCGTTTTGGCAGGTCTGCACCATATTTTGAAAGACTCCCCTCCAGATATTATCTTATCCGGGGTAAACCGTGGCAATAACTCTGCTGAAAATGCTCTTTATTCAGGCACTTTGGGAGCTGCGATCGAAGGGGCGCTGCAAGGCGTACCCTCTTTTGCGCTTTCGCAATATTTGGGTCCCAACAACGTAAACATTGACGACCCGTTTGAGGCCAGCGCAACCTATGGCGCTGAAATTGTGCAAGCGGTTTTATCTGCCCATCCTCCAGCATCACAAGAGTATCAGCTATTTTACAATATAAACTTTCCTCCCTGCCCGGCAGAATGGGTTAAAGGGCGTAAACTTGCCACGCAGGGCTTTCGTCGCGGCTGCAATTTTAGTACCGAGCCTTACACGGCAGCAAGCCGCCGTAACTTTCTATTTATCAAAGGCGGAGATCAGCAGGTTGCAACCGCACCGGAAAGCGATGCTGCGGTAAACCTAGAAAATTACATTTCCATTACACCGATGCGCGCAGATTTCACCGATCACAAAGCCCTACATGATCTGAAAGCCATCGAATAATGCAAGAAGCAGAAACAATCATGCAGTTTTTGTTTCAATTGCGCTCGCAAGGCGTAACCGATGTACGCGTTTTAACCGCCATGGAAAAAATTGATCGGGGGCTTTTTGTAACAGGCGTGTTCGCAGATCGGGCCTATGAAGATATCCCCCTGCCCATCGCCTGTGGCCAAACAATTTCACAGCCCTCGGTGGTGGGCTTAATGACCCAGGCCCTGCAAGTGGGCGCGCGCGATACAGTTCTAGAACTCGGAACAGGTTCAGGCTACCAAGCAGCCATTTTGAGCCAACTCGCTCGACGCGTCTACACAGCAGAGCGCCACAAACCCTTGGTTCGGGATGCAAAGAAGCTTTTTGACCGCTTGGGGTTGCAAAATATAATTTCAATCTGTGCCGATGGAAGCCACGGATTAAAGGAACAAGCGCCTTTTGACCGCATATTGGTGACCGCCGCCGCCGAAGACCCCCCAGGCCCCTTAATGGAACAATTAAAGGTGGGAGGGATTATGGTTCTGCCTGTTGGACAATCCGATGCGGTTCAAAATCTAATCCGCGTAAAACGCACGGAAACCGGTTTTGAATATGATGATTTAAAGGAAGTTAGGTTCGTACCGCTCTTGGAAGGTATTGCAAAAGAAAATTAAGTAAAAATTTACAAAATAGTTGTGGTCATGTAAGTATTGCACTGGGTTAGGAGTTATTTAAATGTTTAGGCCTGCGGCTCTTTCTTTTTCTCTTTCTTGTTTATCTGTCGTAATTTTGACTGGCTGTGACACTTCAGGTTTTGATCTTGATATGAGACAAAACCAATATAACACAAGCGCCGCCGCGCAAAGAGTGGCAACACCAAGAGCCGAGCCAGATGACCTTGGCATCATCGAATACCCGACCTATCAAGTGGTGGTGGCCAGAGAGGGCGATACTGTAACATCCATCGCAAATCGCTTAGGGCTCACGCCAAACTCTCTTGCCAGCTACAATGGTGTGTCTCGCGAGAAAACGATGCGCGCAGGCGAAGTGTTGGCTTTGCCGAAATTTTCCGAGACCGCGGCCAGGCAAAGCGCTGAGATTGACGTCAGCGCTTTGACACAGAGCGCGCTTGCAAAGGTAGAAACGTCTCAAGCTTCAAAAACATCACAACCCGCAACAAATAAAGATGAGCCCATCCGCCATAAGGTGCGCCGCGGTGAAACCGCTTTCACCATATCACGCCTTTATAATGTTTCCATTCGATCACTGTCGGAATGGAATGGGTTAGACAGCAATTTTACAATACGAGAAGATCAATATCTGCTGATCCCTCTGATGCTCGAAGTGCCGGTAACAGCCCCTAAAACGCGGCCCGAAAAGCCGGGACAGGGATCCCAAACTCCATTGCCACCCAGCTCATCCAGCCCGCTGCCAAAAGCTGAAAGCGCCACGACTTCGCAGGTCACACCCCTAAAAGAGAAAACGCCGGTGCAAGAGACCGTAGCCACCACAGGAAAGCTAACATACCCGGTAAACGGCAAAATTATTCGCGAATATGTTAAAGGCAAAACGGAGGGAATCGATCTCTCGGCCCCGGCGGGCAGCACAATCGTGGCGGCGGAAACAGGCACTGTTGCCGCGATAACGGCAGATGTTGATCAAGTTCCTATTGTGGTTATCAAACACGCCAATGAGCTGCTGACCGTTTATGCAAATGTTGGGAATATATCTGTCTCCAAAGGCGCCCAAGTCTCACGCGGACAGGCGATTGGGAAAATCCCCCCCAGCAATCCAACCTATCTTCATTTCGAAGTGCGCCAGGGTTTGGAGAGCGTGGACCCTTTAGATTATTTGCAATAAGCCTGCTTTATTGGCGCAGGCTCAACCCCGACCGCCCCGCTAAATCTGCAAAAAACTGCCAAGCGACGCGTCCAGAGCGTGCGCCACGGGTTGCCTGCCACTCGATGGCTTGCGCGCGTAATTCATCGGGATCAACCTGCAGGTTATGGGCCGTGCAATAACCGTTAATCATTTCAAGATACTCATCCTGCGTACACGGATGAAATCCAAGCCACAGGCCAAACCTATCCGAAAGCGATACTTTTTCTTCCACCGCTTCTGAGGGGTTAATGGCTTGCGAGCGTTCATTTTCAATCATATCGCGCGGCATCAAGTGGCGACGGTTTGAGGTTGCATAAAACAATACGTTTTCCGGCCTCCCCTCAATGCCTCCATCGAGCACAGCTTTCAAAGATTTATAATGCTGATCATCATGGCTAAAGCTCAGATCGTCGCAAAACAATATGAAGCGATGCTGCGCGCTGCGCAGAATATTCAATAGCCGGGCAACGCTAGGTAAATCTTCGCGCTGCAATTCGACGATTTTCACGTCAAAACCTTTCGCAAGCACAGCCCCATGTATCGCCTTTACCAGCGATGATTTGCCCATACCGCGCGCGCCCCATAACAGCGCATTATTTGCCACATGCCCTTTGGCAAATTGCAACGTGTTTTGCATTAGCGTATCGCGCGCGCGATTTATACCCACCAAAAGGCTTAGATCAACGCGCGAAACGTCTTGAACCGGCTGCAGGCAATCCGGATCAACATGCCAAACAAAAGCATCGGCTTGCTTTAAATCTGGAGCCGTCAATGGCGCCGGCGCCATCCGCTCTAACGCAGCGGCAATGCGTTCAAGCGGCTCAGTCATTCTTGCCGGACCCCTGTCCATCTTCAAGATCCGAATCAAAGTCTATATCTTCCTCATCCTCATCCAAGCCCTCCGCCTTAAACTTGGCTTCCCGCCTTTGCTCGACGCGTCGGACCAGAAAGATAGACACTTCGTATAACCCATAGACCACCACGAATAAAATCACCTGCGTGATCACATCGGGTGGCGTAACCAGCGCGGCCAAAACCAAAATGGCCACCACGGCGTATTTGCGTACGCTGCCCAAGCCCTCAGCGCTGACCAATCCCGCTTTTCCCATTAAAGTAAGCAGTACGGGCAGTTGAAAACATATGCCAAAGGCCAAAATAAATTTAATCGTTAAGCTCAGATATTCCTGAGCCGAGCCTTGAAACGCAATACCGGCGGTGGCACTATCGGTCATCTCTTCACTTAGAACAGATCCAGCTTGCTGAAACCCCAAGAAGAAATCAAAGGCCAGCGGCGTTACAACGAAATAGGCAAAGGCGGCGCCAAGAAAAAACATAAAAGGCGAGGCGATTAAAAAGGGTAAGAAGGCACCCTTTTCCGATTTGTAAAGGCCGGGGGCTACAAAGCGCCATAATTGATAGCCAATAAAGGGAAAAGACAACACCAATCCCCCCATAAGCGAAATAGAAATAGCGACAAAAAAACCTTCCTGAAGCCGGATCAGGATCAACCCGCAATCCTCATGTCCCTTAAGTGCCATCGCTGAACACAAGGGCTGGGTTAGAAAGTTGAAGATCGGGTTCCAGATGGTAAAACAAATGATCATACCAACCAAAAACGCCAGCACCGAATAGATCAGCCTTTGGCGCAGCTCTGTCAAATGCTCTATCAGAGGCGCAGTGCTTTCCTCAATTTTATCACTTGGGCTCATGCTTCGCCTTTAGCCTCTGCAACAGTATCTTGCGTTTTAGCACCAACTCTCACGTCTTCGGGCTTGGGCTCAGCCACTTCTGCCGCAGCCTCGGCGGCAAGACGGGCTTTTGCTTTTTCGGCTGTGGCTTTTTCTATTTTCGCAGCTGCCTCGGCGCGCTCTTTTGACAATTTTCCTGCTTCGGAACCGGGGGCAACTGAAGTGAAATCCTGCGCTGCGGTTTTCAACCCGTCGATACTAGATTTTACTGGATTGGTTGCCGCGCTGATCGTTTTGGATATATCTTTTACGCCCGCATCATCTGCGGCCTGATCCATCGCTCGGCTGAATTCACGCGCCATACCCTTGGCTTTTCCCACAAACTGTCCAACTTTCCGAAACAGCATCGGTAAATCTTTGGGGCCTACCACAATAAGCGCCACAATCCCGATCAGGAGCAGCTCGGTCCAACCCAGATCGAACATCTATCAGACCTTGTCTTTATCTGTTTCCGGCGTGATATCCTTGACGTCTTCATTCATCGTTTTTTCGAGTTCTTTGCTGCTATCATTCACGCCCTTTTTAAACGCGGTGATGCCTTTTCCAACTTCCCCCATCAAAGAGCTGATCTTACCACGCCCAAACAGAACCAACACAACGACAGCGATCAGCAACAAACCCGGAAGGCCTATATTATTAAGCATTCTTTTTTCTCCTTAATACAACCAAGCCAAGGCCTGATCTTACATTCTCTTATCTGTTATCTATGACTTTCGGTCAGCCGATTAAAGCGCGAACTGCATTTTTGTGTCATATTTTCTTTTGAATTGGATAATTTTTTAAAAAATAAGCCCATCCCATCAAAAAAGCCGCAGCGATAATCAACACCTGTTTATCGCGCTGCCTATATAAAACCCCCAAATTCACAGGGTTCTGAAACCCATTCACCACAAAACCAAACCGACTTTGCCGGTATATTTTAGCGGGTTGCTTCAAAGATAAAGCAGCGATCTCTTGGTATTGTAAGCCACATTGGCTGTTCGGGCTTGGGTAAAAAAACGCTTGGAATTGAGGCTTTTAAGATGGATCCATCATAGGCCATTCTAAACTCAACCAGGCTTTCACTGCCCAAGAAGCGCGATCGGATGACATGCCCCAATGCCGCCACGCCTTGCGATGGGGTTGGATTTGGCCCCTTACCCTGACGATCAAAATCAATGCGAACATGCTGCGGGCGCACAACAATATCCACCTTCGTGCCGTCGCTCAAGCCCGGGGCAAAAAATTGTCCAAATGGCGTTTCAGCCAAAGCCCCCTTAACTTGGCTTTTTATAACATTCGCATCGGAAAAAACCGCCACAGCGGCGCGATCCACGGGCGCGTTATAAATGTTATAAGGCGCACCAGATTGAACGATCCGTCCCGCGCGCATCAGCGCGATTTCATCGGCCATCCGCATCGCCTCCTCAGGCTCATGCGTCACCAAAAGAACGGCCGTATCTTCGGATTTTAAGATCGCGAGGGTCTCATCGCGAATGCCATCGCGCAGCCTATTATCTAGGCCCGAAAACGGCTCATCCATCAACATTATACGCGGTTTTGGCGCCAAGGCGCGCGCCAAGGCAACCCTTTGCTGTTCGCCGCCAGAAAGCGCGTGGGGGTATTGATCAATGCGATGACGCAAGCCCACTTTTTCCAGCAGGGTTTCTGCGGCTGCGCGCTTTGCATCACGCCCGCCAATCACGCCGAAACCAACATTATCGCCCACTGATAGATGCGGAAACAGCGCAAAATCTTGAAACATCAATCCAATCGAGCGGTGCTCTGCCGGCAAGCTAGACACGCCATCACACACGAGCTGACCATCGATCAAAATCTGCCCATGATCTTGGCGGTCAACGCCTGCGATAATCCGAAGCGTGGTTGACTTACCGCAGCCCGAAGGCCCCAAAAGACACGTCACTTGCCCAGGGTTGATCCGCAAAGAAACGCTATCCACAACCCGCTGGCCGTTAAAGCTGCGGCTTATATCCGTTATTTCCAAGCGAGGCAAAATATCAGAGGCCACCGCAATCCATCCTCGTTTAACCGATCTTCTACGTGACTTGTCAGGAAACGCAGCGAAATTCAAGCAGCCCCAAACGCTCCCGATTTCCCTCTGCGCTTGGCGCGCTAAACCAAATGCCTTTTGCCGGACAGCTTCGCTATAAGGTTGCGTTTACGGCACCGCCATCCAGCAAGACGTTTTGACCAACCATGAACGCCGCATGTTGCGAGCATATAAACGCGCAGGTTTTTCCAAATTCTTGGGCAAGGCCATATCGCCCAACAGGAATGGACTTGGCGCGCTCTTTCTTGACCTGATCCAAACTCGTATTTTGGGCCTGAGAGGCGGCTTGATCCAATGCGCTGATACGGTCCGTATCATGCACGCCGGGCAGCAAATTGTTAATTGTTACCCCGTGCGGCGCAACCTGTCGGGCCGTTCCTGCCACGTAGCCGGTCAGCCCTGCGCGCGCGGAATTTGACAAACCCAAAACCGCAATCGGCGCTTTTACCGATTGCGATGTGATATTGACAACCCGGCCCCAGCCGCGCGACATCATCGAGGGTAAAAGTCGTTTCATCAAATCAATCGGGGTGAGCATATTGGCCTCAAGCGCGGCCAGGAAATCATCACGGTCCCAATCGCTCCAAGCGCCAGGGGGCGGACCACCGGCGTTTGTGATCAAAATATCAGGTTGTTGAGCAACAGCCAGCACCGCATCGCGGCCGGCCAAGCTGGTAATATCAGCCGCGACAGTTTGCACCTTTACATTATAGCGCGCGCGAATAGCGTCAGCGGCATTTTCCAACGCCTCTGCGCCACGCGCATTCATGACCAAATCAACCCCCGCCTCGGCCAAAGCCTGTGCACATCCAAAGCCCAATCCCTTGCTCGACGCGCAGACCAAAGCCGATTTTCCCGCAATTCCTAAATCCATTGCTGCCTCCTATATGGTTACGCGTGACTATCGTTGAACCAGGTTGAATTGCAACCGACAAAACATGCGAAACAATCCAATACTTGCCAAGCATTCTGGCCCAAACTATACGGCGCCTATGCTAGATAAATTCTCAAACCGCCCCGATTTACCCTCTGAAATTGCGCGCCGTCGCACCTTTGCGATTATCTCGCATCCCGATGCTGGCAAAACCACTCTAACAGAGAAGTTCCTTTTATTCGGGGGCGCGATTCAAATGGCTGGGCAAGTGCGCGCCAAAGGGGAATCCCGCCGCACCCGCTCAGATTACATGCAGATGGAAAAAGATCGTGGAATTTCAGTATCTGCCTCTGCGATGTCTTTTGATTATAAAGAGTGCCGATATAACCTTGTAGACACCCCTGGTCACAGCGATTTTTCTGAAGACACATATCGCACTTTAACCGCCGTAGACGCAGCGATCATGGTAATCGATGGTGCCAAAGGGGTTGAAAGCCAAACTAGAAAGCTATTTGAAGTGTGTCGGTTGCGCGATCTGCCAATTTTGACATTCTGCAATAAGATGGATCGCGAAAGCCGAGAAATTTTCGATATTATCGATGAAATACAGGAAAATCTGGCGATTGATGTCACGCCCGCCAGCTGGCCAATCGGAACTGGCGGCGATTTCTTGGGCTGCTATGACATGCTGAATGACCGATTGGAACTGATGGACCGCGCGGATCGCAACCATATCGCCGAAAGTATCGAGATTAACGGCTTAGAGGATCCAAAACTTGCCGAGCATGTGCCAGAGCACCTTTTAGATAAATTGCGAGAAGATGTTGAAATGGCCCGCGGTCTGCTTCCCGAATTGGATCCACAGGCTGTTTTGCAAGGCAGTATGACGCCGATTTGGTTTGGCTCTGCGATCAATTCCTTCGGCGTGAAAGAATTGATGGAGGGTATCAAAGCCTATGGTCCAGAGCCTCAGATACAAACCGCACAGCCCCGCGAAATACTTCCCGAAGAAACCAAAGTGGCTGGGTTTGTGTTTAAGGTTCAAGCCAATATGGACCCCAAGCATCGCGATCGCGTGGCGTTTGTTAGGCTGGCTTCTGGGCATTTTCGGCGTGGGATGAAACTGACCCATGTACGCAGCAAAAAAACCATGGCGATCTCGAACCCTGTTTTATTTCTGGCTTCGGATCGTGAATTGGCAGAAGAGGCTTGGGCCGGGGATATCATCGGCATTCCAAATCACGGGCAATTGCGCATTGGCGATACGCTCACCGAAGGCGAGGCCTTGCGGGTTTCAGGCATCCCCTCTTTTGCCCCCGAATTGCTGCAGGCTTGCCGCGCAGGTGACCCCATGAAAGCCAAGCATTTGGAAAAAGCCTTGATGCAATTTGCCGAAGAAGGCGCGGCAAAAGTGTTTAAACCCAGCCTTGGATCTGGCTTTATTGTGGGTGTGGTTGGGGCGCTTCAATTTGAGGTTTTGGCCAGCCGAATTGAATTGGAATATGGATTGCCCGTGCGGTTTGAAACCAGCCAGTTCACCTCAGCGCGCTGGGTCAGCGGCACAAAAGAAGCCGTCGATATCTTTTCAAACGCCAACCGCCAGCATATGGCCTTTGATCACGATGGCGATCATGTCTACCTGACGCGCTTGCAATGGGATATCGACCGTGTCCAACGTGATTATCCCGATGTCACGCTGACATCGACAAAAGAAATGATGGTCTAATCCCGATCCAGCATTAGCCCCCCCAACCTCACTTTGTTTTTCTTTAAGCGCGTCTTTTTTGAAACCAAATCAACGCCACCGCTTCCAGGCTTGGTTTTCGTTCGGTTCAAAAATAGTTTGCCCCATGCTGGTGGTGCCGCATCATATTGAGCAAACAAAATCTTGCCGCAACAGCGCCGCTTCTGAGAACCGATATCTGTGGTTTGACTATAGGTTTATCTCAGGCTCGGAAAACGTTGCGCCTTGGAAAAAAAGACCCAAAACACCCAAAGGTTTAGAGTCTGTAGTTTCCTTTTCAAGGGCCGTCGGCGCAAGCCTTCCTCTGTATCAAAACTGGCACAGCGCGCGTTGAAGGCAAAAATTCAAACAGGCGTGGCACCTCAGACCTGTTGAACCGATCAGAGGTAAAAGGGCTTGCAGGTAAATGTTGAAAGTTTTGAAAGCTTACCAAGCGGGCAAGCATATCTAAAAGTGATAAAATCGCTGAAGGGCAAATCTTATGCGTTTATTTGTTGGGATAATTATCTTGTTAAACGCGATAGATCCGCAAGCATCAATGAAAGTATTGGTTTAGGCATTGTTACAGTCGTGGGCAGCGGTTTGCCCTGCGCGTCGCGCAATGACACCGCGGTGCCATAAACTGTTTTAACCTTGGGGGTGTTTTGACACAGATTTAGCATGTCCATTAAGAGCAGCGCTTAGGCATCTACATCTGGTTTTCGGATAACCCAAAGGCGTGATTTCGGCGCTCCCACCAAAAAGCTCAAAAATCGTTCAGAACTGTCCCTGCGCTGGCAGAACAGTTTACTAATTTAAAGACCAAACGGCCCAAACCAGCGAAACCATTGACCATTCAAGATAATAAGAGTACACCGCGCCCAGAATATGCCCTTTTCGGCTTCGTTAACTCGATCGAAGCTGGCCAAAATGCGATAGACGCTAAGGGCTCTCCAAACGCGGATTTAGATGACAAAATTCTCTGACCTGAGCTTAAACCCAAAAATTTTAAAAGCAATCGATGAGGCCGGTTACGAAACGCCCACGCCCATCCAAGCCCAAGCAATCCCCGCCGCTTTGGCTGGAAAAGATGTTTTGGGCATTGCACAAACCGGAACCGGCAAAACAGCCAGCTTCACCTTGCCAATGATCCATCTTTTGGCTCGGGGTCGCGCCCGCGCGCGGATGCCGCGCTCTCTCGTGCTCTGCCCTACGCGCGAACTGGCAGCCCAAGTTGCTGAGAATTTTGACACATATACCAAACATTTAAAACTGACAAAGGCGCTTTTGATTGGCGGCGTCAGCTTTAAAGAACAAGATCTTTTGATCGACAAGGGCGTGGATGTGTTGATCGCAACGCCAGGGCGACTTTTAGACCATTTTGAACGAGGGAAACTGTTGCTTACAGGCGTTCAGGTTATGGTGGTTGATGAGGCTGACCGCATGCTTGATATGGGGTTTATTCCCGATATTGAGCGTATTTTTGGCCTAACCCCGTTCACCCGGCAAACGCTTTTCTTCAGCGCCACAATGGCGTCAGAAATCGAACGTATAACCAATACATTTCTTTCGGCGCCCACGCGGATAGAAGTGGCTCGGCAAGCCACGGCTTCAGAAACCATTGAGCAAAGCGTGGTGATGTTCAAAGGCTCGCGCAGAGATCGCGAAGCCAGTGAAAAGCGCGCGGTCTTGCGCGGTCTTATCGATGCCGAAGGCGCCGCTTGTACGAATGGTATTATTTTCTGCAATCGCAAAACTGATGTGGATATTTGCGCAAAATCGCTTTTGAAATATGGCTATGACGCAGCTCCAATTCACGGAGATCTTGATCAATCCCAACGCACAAGAACGCTCGAGGCGTTCAGAGAAGGCAAATTGCGGTTTCTCGTCGCCTCAGACGTGGCTGCGCGCGGGCTTGACGTGCCCTCTGTCAGCCATGTTTTTAATTTTGATGTGCCGTCACATCCTGAAGATTATGTGCATCGCATTGGCCGCACCGGGCGGGCAGGACGCGATGGTAAAGCAATGATGCTTTGTAGCCCGCGAGACCAAAAGAATTTTGATGCCATCGAGGCGTTGATAAAGAAAGACATACCGCGCCAGGAAAACCCACTCAAATCCTCAGAACCCGCGCCCGCTATTGAAGCGGCCTCAATGGCTCGATCTCGCGATGACATAGGTGACAAAAATATATCAGAACGCAGCGCTGGCACGGATACCGCACGCGCCTCGCACCCACCCAAAACTCGTACGGAACGCAGCACTGCTCCACGCAGACGGCGCAAAAATGACTCTGAGCATGAAAGCCAGCCGATCATCGGCTTGGGGGATCACATGCCAAGCTTTATTGCCCTTAGCTTTGAGGATCGGCGCAGCCAGTAATCCGGCAACTTAAGGTAGAAAACCTCCGCCTCGTTGCCAGATTACTCAAGGCTACATCAAACGGCTCACGATCACGGTCACTTCTGGTGACTTTCCGATCTCGGCCTGACATGTTTGGCGCACCACGCGCTTGAAGCCTTGTTCCATCTTATCATCATCGCCGCGGGTTTTTCCGCCAGCTCTGCCGATGAACTGACTAAGATCTTCTTCAAGCAGATCAACCAAAGGCGCCCCTGCGTGTCCCATTTCACTGAGACCTCGGGTTTCCACCCAAGGTTCCCCCAACATATCATTCTCATCGTCCAAAATAACATTCACAATCACATGGCCATTTAGCGCCAAGCGAATGCGATCCCGCACCACACCATCGAGCGCCCCCACTTGAATAGACCCATCCAAATACCGACGACCCGTTTCAATATACTCGGCCACTTTTGGGGCATTCCCAGACAAATCCAGCATCATACCATTGACGCAGATCAAAGCAGGCAAACCGCTATCTTGCGCCAGTTTGCTATGCGCGCGCAAATGGCGATGCTCTCCATGCATTGGAATGACCATTTGAGGCTGCGTGATCTGATGCATGCGCTGTAAATCGGGGCGGTTTGCATGGCCGGACACATGATAGAGGCCATCGCTATCATCCACAACATCTACGCCTTTTTCAGAGAGCTGGTTGATGATGCGAATAACGCCGCGCTCATTTCCAGGAATGGTTTTGGAGGAAAACAAAAACATATCGCCCTCCTTCAAACTGATGCCTTGAAATTTACCCTGTGCCAGCTGCGCGCTGGCGGCGCGGCGCTCGCCTTGGCTTCCAGTCACCAAAAGCATAAGATTTTCGCGGGGAATATTTTGTGCATCCTCGGGGCTCACCACTGTCGGAAAGTCATTTAAAACACCCGTTTCAAGCGCAGTTTCCACCATGCGGCGCATCGCGCGGCCCATCAAACAAATCGAGCGCCCTGCCCGCATGCCGGCCTGCGCAAGTGTTTTTACCCGCGCGATATTGCTTGCAAATGTGGTGGCCACCACCATCCGCTCGGCGCTTTCCACCAAAGCGTCGATATTTGCACCCAGGCTCGCTTCAGACCGACCTTCATGCCCGGAAAACACATTTGTACTGTCACAAATCAACGCTTTCACCCCCGGGCGTGCGACATCTGCCCAAAGTTGCGGATCAAACGCTTCTCCCACCAGCGGCGTTTCGTCCAGCTTGAAATCGCCCGTATGAAGAAGCCGCCCCTGCGGCGTATCAATAACCAAGCCACTGCTTTCAGGAATGGAATGTGAAATCGGCAAAAACCCGACCTTAAAGGGGCCCTTTTCAACAGTTTCGGGCCATGCCTCAATGGTCGAGACAACGCGCTCAGGATGACCTCGTTCTACCATTTTACGCCGCGCGATATTGGCCGTGAAGCGCCGGGCGTAGACCGGAGCACCAAGATCACCCCATAAATGGCCCAAAGCACCAACATGGTCTTCATGCGCATGCGTGATGAAAATTGCTTCAATTCGGTGTTTCTGCGCGATAAGCCAAGTGATATCGGGCAAAATCAAATCCACCCCCGGGGTGCCATCCATATCGGGAAAGCTGACACCAAGATCCACCACGATCAACCGTTCAGCCCCTTCTCGCCCATAGCCATAGACATAGGCATTCATGCCAATTTCACCCGCTCCCCCAAGGGGAAGGTAAATCAATCTCTCACTGCTCATGAGCCCTATCCGTTTTTATTATGGGCATGGATAACCTGTAAGCCATGCATTGTTAAATCATCTTCGTAATGGTCAAATAGCGTATCTGCCGTCTGAAACAATGGCGCAAGACCACCGGTGGAAATAACCTGCATTGGGCGCGCATGTTCAGCTTTGATCCGTTTGCAGATTTCTCGCACCAAACCAATATACCCCCAAAATACTCCCGATTGCATACAGGCGACCGTATTCTTACCAATCACCGCTTCCGGCTTGGCAATATCAACATGCGGAAGCGCCGCAGCTTCTTGATGGAGCGCCGAGAGTGACAGGTTTACCCCTGGTGCAATTGCACCACCGATATAAGCCCCGTCATCATCCACAACATCAAATGTGGTGGCGGTGCCAAAATCTACAATGATCAGGTTGCCGCCGTATAAATCAAATCCCGCAACAGTATTGACCAACCGATCCGGACCCACCGCAGTGCCACGATCGACGCGGATTTTTACGGGCAATAGGCAATCAGGCTTTCCCACCACATATGGCCGAGTGTTGAAATATCGATCTGCCAAGACGCGCAAATTAAACACCACACGCGGCACCGTTGACGAAATAATCATCTCTGTGATGTCCGCTTTGATTTTCTGCAGCGACATCAGCGTTGATAACCAGACAAAATATTGATCGGCGGTTCTTTGAGTTTCTGTCGAAGCACGCCAAGTGGCGATAAAGCTTTCGCCATCCCAAATTGAAAAAACCGTATTGGTATTGCCGCAATCCACCGCAAGTAACATCAGCTACGTTCCTCTAAAATAGATTTCAGCGGCGGCAATAGAACGCACGCCGGATCGAGTCTGCAACTGCAAATGCCCTGAATCATCAATCCTGTCAAATCGTCCGGTTATGTCTTCGCCACCCACGCGCGCGGTAATAACCTCGCCAAGGCGCGCCGCACGTGCAAGCCACGCCACGCGTATCGGCTCAAAGCCTTGTTTTAAAAACCGGGTTTCCCAATCATCAAAGCGCTGCGCCAATATCTTTAAAAAGCTAAGGGGTGTAATTTTCAGGTTCAGCGCAGAGGATAAGCCGACCGCTTCCAGCGCGCCAAGTTGCAAATCTGTATGCGCGGGCGCTTGGTTTAAATTCACCCCAACCCCAATCGCAAGCGCGCGGCGACCGCCTTCATCAATGCTCGTTTCCAGCAAAATTCCCGCCAATTTTTTACCCTGTAACAACACATCATTTGGCCATTTTAAGGAAAATTCATCAGCGCCAAAACTGACCTCAACCAAAGCATCATGCACCGCCAAGCCCGCCACGAAAGAGCGCAAGGCAACGTCTTGAATTTTACCTTGAGGAAATACCAGCACTGTCGCTGCAAAGTTCCCAACCGGATCCACCCAGGCTTTTCCACCCCGGCCGCGGCCTGCGGTTTGCTTATGGGCAAAAAACCAAGTGGGTTTTTCTATCCGGCCAGCACAGCGCAATGCTTCAGCATTGGTGCTAGAAATTTCCTCAAATTCCCTAAGCTCATACCCTTTAGGCAGATTATTGCACAAGAGTCTGAGCCGCTGCTGCTGCCAGGCCTTCCAATCCAAACAGATTGGCAACGCCAACCACCATAATGATTGCAGAGGCCATTAAAACCGAGGCCATGACTGGAGATTTTGAAACATCAAGACCAATTTCTTGCTCCTCGCCAAAATACATATAGAACACGATCCGCAAATAATAAAAGGCCCCAATCACAGACGCGATAACGCCAGCGATCGCGAGCCAAGCCAAACCCGCGTCAAAAGCGGCGCGCAGCACATATAATTTTCCAAAAAACCCTACCATAGGAGGCACGCCGGCCAAGCTAAACAACAGCACCAGCATAGCCAAGGCTTTACCAGGCTGGCTGCGCGATAACATGTTCAAAGACGCAATATCCGTGACCGGTTTTCCATCTTTTTGCATCGAAAGAATAAACGCGAAAGATCCAATATTCATCGTGACGTAAATGGCCATGTAAATGAGCAAGGCCTGCAATCCAAAAGCCGTGCCCGCAGCCAACCCCATAAGCGCATAGCCCATATGAGCAATCGAGGAATAGGCCATCAAACGCTTGATGTTTGTTTGCCCAATCGCCGCAAACGCACCCAAAAACATCGAGAGCAACGATAAAACAGCGATGATCTGTTGCCAATCTCCGACAACATTTCCAAAGGCATCATGCAGCACGCGCGCGAACAAACCAATCGCGGCCACTTTCGGCGCCGTAGCAAAAAACGCCGTCACCGGTGTAGGAGCACCTTCATACACATCAGGCGTCCACATATGAAACGGCACGGCGGAGACTTTGAACGCCAAACCCGCGCTGATCATCACCAGGCCAAGCAACAAGCCAACAGAAATGTCGCTCTCTGCTGTCGCCGCGACAATGCCCGCGAACACAGTTGTGCCTGAATAGCCATAGCAGAGCGACGCACCATAAAGCAAAAGCCCAGATGACAAAGCGCCGAGTACAAAATATTTCAGGCCGGCCTCGGTCGATTTCAAACTATCGCGGCGCAGCGAGGCGATCACGTAAAGCGCTAAAGATTGTAGCTCAAGCCCCATATAAAGCGCCATAAGATCACCAGCCGAGACCATCACCATCATCCCGACAACCGCCAAAACAACCAAAAGCGGATATTCAAAGCGCAATAACCCATTGCGGGTCATGTAATCTTCGCTCATCACCAGCACCGCTGCCGCGGAGAACAAAATAGTCACTTTTGCGAAACGGGCGAAGCCGTCATCTACAAACATACCGCCGAACGCGACCTGCGTTTCACCGGAGCCAGTGGTTGCAAGAGCCAATGCAACCAAAGCCATAATAGCCGCGGTGAGCCAGACCAAAAGCGGGCCCAAGCGGTCTTTACTCGTATAGACACTTCCCACCAAAGCAAGCATCGCAAAAACCGATAGAAAAACCTCGGGCAGAATAATGTTCAGATCAGCTTGGATCATTGACCGTGCTCCTGTTAATGCGATGCGGCCAATTGGGTGCTGGTCTCAGCGGTCCCCAAAGCCATTTCATAATTCAACACCAAGGCCTCGACAGAGGGGCCGATGAGATCCAATATCAATGCCGGATACACACCCAGCAATAAGGTCATCACCACCAATGGTGCAAAGATCGCCCGCTCGCGCCGACTCATGTCAGATATTGTGCGCAGGCTCTCTTTGATCAGATCCCCCATAACCACGCGGCGATATAGCCAAAGCGCGTATGAGGCGGATAGAATTACCCCGGCCGTTGCAACCAAAGCCACCCATGTATTGACCTGGAAAATGCCGACAAGCGTTAAGAATTCACCCACAAAACCCGACGTGCCCGGAAGGCCCACATTGGCCATTGTGAACAGCATGAAAATAAGTGCATAGGCGGGCATACGGTTTACCAAACCGCCATACGCATCGATCTCGCGCGTGTGCATACGGTCGTAAATAACGCCAACGCAGAGAAACAGCGCTCCTGATATGAAGCCATGGCTCAGCATTTGAAAAATAGCGCCGTCAATCCCTTGTTGATTGGCCGCAAATATCCCCATCGTCACATATCCCATATGCGCAACCGAAGAATAAGCGATAAGCTTTTTCATATCTTCCTGCATCAGTGCCACCAAAGACGTATAGAAAATAGCGATCGCCGACATCCACAACACCACCGGCGCCATCACGTCTGACCCGACGGGAAACATCGGCAAGCTAAAGCGCAAGAACCCATATCCCCCCATTTTCAAAAGGATAGCCGCCAAAACAACGGAACCGGCCGTGGGTGCCTGCACATGTGCATCGGGCAGCCAGGTGTGCACAGGCCACATCGGCATTTTTACGGCGAAGCTGGCAAAAAACGCTAAAAACAGCAAGGTTTGCATTCCACCCACGATATGAAGACCCAATATCTTCATATCGGCAAAATCAAACTCATGGATCATCAAAGTTGGAATATCTGTGGTGCCCGCTTCGGCAAACATCGCCACCATGGCAACCAACATCAAAACGGATCCTAAAAACGTGTAGAGAAAGAACTTAAACGAGGCATAGATCCGCTCTTTTCCACCCCAGATCCCAATGATCAAGAACATCGGGATCAAACCCGCTTCAAAAAACAGGTAGAACAGCACCAGATCAAGCGCCATAAACACGCCCAGCATCAACGTCTCTAAAAGCAAAAACGCAATCATATATTCCTTGACGCGCGTGTTCACCCCCCAGGATGCAGCAATCACCAAGGGCATCATGAATGTTGTTAGCATGACAAAGAGAATACTAATCCCATCCACACCCAGCTTATACTTCAAACCCAAAAGCCAATCGGCCTCTTCCACCATTTGAAATCCCGTATCAGACGGATCAAACTGCCATAAAATGAACAGCGAAATGATAAATGTTGCGGTTGTTGCGACCAACGCAAAGCGCTTGGCAACCAAACCGGCCGCGGCATCTTCGCCGCGCGCAACAACCAAAAGGATCAAAGCCGCCATAGCCGGCACAAAGGTTACAATGGACAAGAGCAAAGTATCCATATCAGTTGCCTCCTCCGGTAAAGCTCATCCAAGTGACAAGCACCACAATTCCGATCACCATCGCAAAGGCATAGGTGAAGATATACCCGGACTGCGCCCGCCCCGCCAAACGCGTCACCATCGGAATAAACCCAAGCGCGATACCATTGAGCGTGCCATCAATGATTTTTCCATCGCCCCGCTTCCAGAGCAAACGCCCAAGAGCTTTGGCTGGTTTTACAAAAAGCACCTCGTAGATTTCATCAAAATACCACTTGTTGAGCAAGAATAGGTAAAGAGGGCGCTGGTTTGCTGCGAGGCGCGCGGGCATCGCCGGATCCCAAATGTAAAACCAAAGCGCTGTTACAAAACCAATAAGCATCGCGATAAATGGGCTGATTTTCACCCAGACCGGAGCATAATGTGCCTCATCCATGACGTGATTGTCAGCTCTTATATAAATCGCGCCTATTGGTGCTTGCGCCTGAACCGCGTGTCCGTCGGCTTTTTTCGCATGCGTATCGGCTTTGTCAGCCTGCGCCCCATCGCCCTGATCATGGCCCGCATCATGCCCATGGTCTTTCTCTGACACATGATGTTCGGGAATGCCAAAAAACCTATTCACCGAGGCATGATCCCCAAAGAAGCTGCTATACCACACCATGCCACTGAACACCGCGCCAAGCGCGAGAACACCCAATGGTATCAACATGACTTTGGGGCTTTCATGCGCGTGCTCATGCGTATGATGATCACCGCGCGCCTCACCGTAAAAGGTTAGAAAAATCAGGCGCCAGCTGTAAAAAGATGTCAGCATAGCGGCGAAAACCAACATCCAAAACGCATAGCCGCCCGCGCTCCCCGCCCAAGCGCTTTCAATCACCGCATCCTTCGATAAAAATCCGGCAAAACCAATATGCGTGAGAGGGATACCAACACCGGTGATGGCTAAAGTTCCAATCATCATAGCCGCAAATGTATAAGGGATTTTTTTCCGCAAACCGCCATAATTGCGCATGTCTTGTTCATGATGCATTGCATGGATCACAGATCCCGCCCCCAAAAACAGCATGGCTTTGAAAAACGCATGCGTGAACAGGTGGAACATGGCGACCGAATATACACCCACGCCCGCGGCGACGAACATATAGCCAAGCTGAGAACAGGTTGAATAGGCAATGACGCGCTTGATATCGTTTTGAACCAGGCCAACAGTGGCGGCAAAAAAGGCGGTTGAAGCGCCAAGAAAAGTCACAAATGCCATCGCTTCGGGCGCGTATTCCATCAAAGGTGACATCCGACACACCAAAAATACACCCGCTGTAACCATGGTGGCCGCATGAATAAGCGCAGAAACTGGGGTTGGCCCCTCCATCGCATCGGGAAGCCATGTGTGCAAAAACAGCTGAGCCGATTTGCCCATCGCACCGATAAACAGCAAGAAAGCCAGTAAATTGGCGGCATTCCACTCCCGCCATAAAAAATGAATTTGTGTTTCGGCTAGCTTTGGCGCAGCGGCAAACACCTCGGTAAAAGACACGCTATCGGTCAAATAAAACAAGCCAAAAATGCCTAATGCAAAGCCAAAATCCCCAACCCGGTTCACCACAAAAGCTTTGATTGCCGCAGCATTGGCCGTTGGTTTGCGATAATAAAACCCGATCAAAAGATACGAGGCTACACCAACGCCTTCCCAACCAAAAAACATCTGAATAAGATTGTCAGATGTGACAAGCGCAAGCATCGCGAATGTGAAGAAAGACAAATAAGCAAAAAATCTGGGTTTATAGCTTTCATCCTCATTCCATTGCGGATCGTGATCCATGTATCCAAAGCTGTAAAGATGCACCAATGCTGACACAGAGGTGACGACGATCAACATAATCGCTGTCAGCCGATCCAACCGGATCGCCCAATCTGTGCTTAAGCTTCCGCTTTCGATAAAGCGAAATATTTGAATGATTTGCGTTTCACCATCAAATCCCAAAAAGACAATCCAGCTTAGGGCGCAAGCCAAAAACAACAAACCCGTTGTCACGTATTGAGCGGCGGTTTCACCGATTATTTTCCAGCCGAACCCGCCAATCAAGGCTCCAATTAAGGGCGCAAAAAGAATGAGCTTTACCATTTTCGACTATCCTTGCATCACGTTGACGTCTTCAACGGCGATGGTGCCGCGATTGCGAAAGAAACTGACCAAAATCGCCAGACCAATCGCAGCTTCTGCAGCGGCGACCGTCAACACGAAAAGCGTAAAAACCTGTCCGACCAAATCGCCCAAAAAACTCGAAAAAGCGACCAGATTGATGTTCACAGCAAGCAGCATCAGCTCGATCGACATCAACAAAATAATCACGTTTTTTCGATTTAAAAACAAACCAAAAATACCTATCACAAAAAGCGAGGCCGCCACTGTTAGATAATGTTCTAAACCAATCATAAAATTCCCTCGGTTCCTGTAATCTTAGGCGACATTGGCTTAAAGCCCCTGCCCCGGTTTTACGTCTTTCAATTCCATCGCTAATGCTGGATCGCGATACATTTGTGCCAAAACATCTTGCCGCTTTACATCCTTGCGGTGGCGCAAGGTCAAAACGATCGCCCCGATCATCGCCACCAACAGGATCAGACCCGCCAATTGGAAGAGCAAGAAATACTGATCATAAATCAGCAAACCAAGCGCCGCAGTGTTATGCGTTTCTGCTGGGGTCACAGCTGCCCGCGCCGCCTCAGCCGTGTCAGCAACGCTCCACACGCCAAGCGCCATCGACAGCTGCATCAACAAAACCAAACCGATTAACAAGCCAAGCGGCAAGTATTGAGCCATCTCCGCCTTTAATTCAGCAAAATCAACATCCAACATCATCACGACGAAGAGAAACAAAACCGCAACAGCGCCAACATAGACAATGACCAAAAGCATCGCCACAAACTCGGCGCCAAGCAATACGAACAATCCAGCAGATGATAAAAATGTTAAGATAAGCCATAAAACAGAATGCACCGGGTTTCGGCTTACCACGGTAAACAGCCCGCCTGTCACCGTGCATAACGCAAACAGATAGAATGCAAATCCAACCACGCTCATCCGGAAATATCCTTTATTGTCAATGACGCATCCACCACAACGTCATAAGCTTCTGCGCCTTTCAGCGCATTCCGATTTCTTCGCTTTGCAACGCTCAAATAAGGCCCATTCAAAAAATCCATCATCGGTACGGCGCGTCCAACTCAAGATTGCGTGCAATCTCTGCTTCCCAACGATCGCCGTTTTCAAGCAATTTATCTTTATTATAAAAAAGCTCTTCGCGGGTTTCGGTTGCAAACTCAAAATTTGGCCCTTCCACGATAGCATCAACCGGGCAGGCCTCTTGGCAAAAGCCGCAGTAAATGCACTTGGTCATATCGATATCGTAGCGGGTGGTGCGTCGGCTGCCATCATCGCGCGGTTCTGCATCGATGGTAATCGCTTGCGCGGGGCAAACCGCTTCGCAAAGCTTACAAGCGATGCAGCGTTCTTCGCCATTTGGATAGCGTCGCAGCGCATGCTCTCCGCGAAACCGTGGCGATAAAGGGCCTTTTTCATGAGGGTAGTTTAGCGTTGCCTTTGGTTTGAAGAAATATTTCAGGCCAAGCTTCAATCCGGTAAACACATCGGCAAGCAAAAAATACTTCGCGGCGCGTGTATAATCTATCTGGCTCATCTTAACCCCCTATCATCCAGCGGGCATAGGCGCCGCCAAACAGCTCAAATTTTGCAAAAAAGGCCACGATAACAACCCAAGCCAAGGACATCGGCAAAAAGACTTTCCAGCCGATCCGCATTAATTGATCATAGCGAAAGCGTGGCGTAATGGCCTTCACCATGGCGAACATGAAAAAGAAGAACGCCATCTTTCCAACCATCCATAAAACGCCATCGGGAATTCCTGGTATTGGTGATAACCAGCCCCCAAAGAACAATAATGAGGTCAACGCGCACATCAGGAAAATCGCTATATATTCACCCGCCATAAACAATAGGAAAGGCGTCGAGCTATATTCAACTTGATAGCCAGCCACCAATTCCGACTCAGCTTCCGGCAGATCGAAAGGTGGGCGATTTGTTTCTGCCAATGCAGAGATGAAGAACAAAAACACCATGGGCAGATGCGGCAACCAATACCAGCTGAAGAACCCATAAGCGCCGTCTTGCGCTGCAACAATATCGCCAAAATTCATGGATCCCGTTGAAATAATAACTCCAATGATAATCAAGCCGATCGACACTTCATAAGAAATCATCTGCGCTGCTGAGCGCAATGAGCCTAAAAACGGATATTTTGAATTCGAGGCCCAGCCCCCCATGATAACGCCATAGACCTCAAGCGAAGAAATCGCGAAAACATATAGAATAGCAACGTTGATATTGGCCAAGACCCAGCCATCATTGAACGGAATCACCGCCCAGGCTACCATCGCCAACACAAAAGAAATCAGCGGCGCAAGGAAAAAAACCGTTTTATCGGCGCCCGCGGGCACCACGATTTCTTTCACAACGTATTTCAGCGCATCCGCGACTGTTTGCAACAGACCAAACACGCCAACCACATTAGGGCCGCGGCGCATCTGTACGGCCGCCCAAATCTTTCTATCTCCGTATACAAGAAAGAGCAGACTGACCATGACAAAGCCCAAAACCGCGAGACATTGCGCCACGATGGTCAGCGCAATACCGCCTGGAGTTGTGAGAAAATCAGCCATCGGTATTCCTAACTAGTTTCGCTGAAAACGTGGAAGAACGCGGGGTAATCTGCATCGCGCAGACCTTATTTAAGGAAAGAGTCATTCTGCCGCCACCGGCGCTTGAGCGCGCGCCTCAGCACCCGCCGAAAGTTCTGCCATCAATTTTGACGCCCGCGCAATCGGATTGGTTAAATAGAAATCTGAAATCGCGCTTCGGAACGTAGCTTTGCCCAACGTCCCCGCCTTAAGCGGCGCCCATTCGCTTTGCAAGATCTGATCGATTTGGCCAAGATGCGGGTGAGCTTCAAGCAAACTCTGACGCAATTCAGCGAGCGAATCGAAGGGCAAGGTAGCGGCTAACTCGGCTGATAACGCCCGCAAAATCGCCCAATTTTCTTTCGCCTCACCAGGTGCAAAACCCGCCCTTACGGCCAATTGTGGGCGCCCTTCAGTATTGACGAATAAGCCGTTCTCTTCCGTGTAGGCAGCGCTTGGGAAGATGATATCTGCGCGATGCGCGCCGCGATCGCCATGGCTGCCTTGATAAATTACCACTGGACCAGCGGCAATTTCAACTTCATCCACCCCTAGGTTAAAAACAACCTCAGCCGAATCAAGCGCTGCGGTAACGCCGCCCTCACAGGTGGCATCGATATCCAGCATGCCCACGCGGCTGGCTGCCGTGTGCAGCACCATAAGTTTGCCGCCCGCGTCTTCGGCCAACCCCATCGCGTGCCCCAGAACGGCTGCGCCATCAGCTTCAACCAAAGCACCCATGCCAATGATGAACAATGGCGCCGTCGCAGATTTGGCGGTTTTAGACAATTTGGCCAGCGCAGCTCGATCCGCGCCAATCAGCTCATAGTTATAAGTGAGATCAACCGCCTGCCCGACAAGTTTGACTTCCGCGCCTTTTGTCCAAGCTTGACGAATGCGCGCATTCAAAACCGGCGCTTCCAGCCTAGGATTACAGCCGATCAAATAAATTTCATCCGCGGCATCAATATCTTCAATCACCGCAGATCCAACATAGCCAGAGCGGTTCAAAGCGGGCAGCTTCGCGCCATCAACGCGGCATTCAA
>Ga0255771_1000432_pt1 | contig 48428 bp, 35 predicted proteins | sample 011ome_19_FD_179969 | JGI IMG/M metagenome (GOLD analysis project Ga0255771, IMG submission 179969) | Coastal salt marsh microbial communities from the Groves Creek Marsh, Skidaway Island, Georgia - 011510BT metaG (version 2) | ecosystem: Environmental > Aquatic > Marine > Intertidal zone > Salt...
CGAGGTGTCACCTGCCACTAGCATTCAGTTCAATATCGAAAATGCGACCGACGAGCTTTATTTTCCGAACGCACATAGCACGCACCAAGCATCAGTCGGTGCGCCGATCAATGTGCGACTCTCGATAAATACGACTTTTTGATCCGTGTGAACAGCGAATCAAGTTATTGAAAGCGCCCCTGCACGGGGCGTTTTTATTTCTGCACGATCCCATCTGCGCGCTGTGTTTGCGCACCTATCTCAGCTGCAATGTCGTTTGGGACCAGCATCGTCAGTGCATAGTGGGCAATTTTCCACTCGCCATCGATGAATTCGACCACGCCTGTGCCTCGGCAATGGCCTAACTTTTCGTTGAGCAAAACTTCATCAAACCATCGGGTATTGCCTTCACCTTCCCAGTTCCGCTCCTTTACTGAATACGTCCAGCCATGACCGTCCTCAAACGCGGGCTTGGCATAGACCTTGAACTCTTCGATGGTCCAGCGTTCCGATTTGTCCGTGCCTAAAAACACCGCATCAGGCGTGTAACGATCAAAGTAGGTTTGGAAATTACCCTCGTGGGCATCTTGGTGAAGACCGTCAATCAGCGCGTCGATCGCCGCTCGCTGGTTATCAGCCAAGCTCATGGCTGGCAGCAGTGCGAGCGAGACAATAGTGGCTTTAAGCAAGTTAGTAGAGCCTAGTGCTGCACTGATTACCGCAGAGAGGGAATGTCGTGAATTCATCTATGGCAGCCTTATTTGTCAGATCTATGTTGATTACTGATCATAAGCCACAATGTGGTCGGTCATCAGCCCCACAATTTGATCGTGGTACGACTCGGGTAGGTTGTGGCCCATTCCATCGATCAGGACAAACTTCGCCCCTGCAATTTGCTCGGCTGTATGCACTCCGTGTGCTGGTGGGATCAGAGGGTCCTCTGAGCCATGAAGCACAAGTGTGGGCGCTGTGATTGTCTGCACCTCTTGGGTTCGATCACCCGTTTTGAAGATGGCCATTAAATGGCGCTCCATTGATTGCGGGTGAAACCCACGCTGGCGCATGAGCTCTTCACGTGAGGCCTCCGCCTCACCGCCAGCCAGATCTCTGAGGTTATCCTCAGCTGCCGAAGAGGGGGGCGGAAGGTGAGGTGCAAAGGTCGTCGACATCACCGATGTCAGCGTTTTTATGCGGTTCGGAAAATTGGCGGCAAGCACCTGCGCAATCATGCCTCCCATTGAGACACCCATGACATGCACCTCCTCGTGACCCTCCGCATCGAGCACCGCAATGCTGTCGCTTGCCATATCGTCGAGCGTGTAAGGCGCGTCAACTGAGAATCCCAATTCGTATTTGAGTATTTGCCACCAGACGGTGGGGGTGCCCCAGTCCGTGAAGAGATCAGAGCCTCCCGTGTCACGATTGTCGATGACAATGATCTCGAAGCCCTGAGACTCAACGTTCTGGATAAAGGCATCGCCCCAGGCTGACCCTGCCCCGCCAAGACCCATGACGAGCAGTAACTTTGGTTTTAAATCGCCCTCATTGAAGACACGGTAGGTAATGGACGTGCCATTCGAGTCGGCTGATCGGACAGCGGCACCGTCGAGATAGTCTCGTGAGAAATCCGCGGCCGTCTTAGAGGCCGAGAAGATCATTAAAAGACTGAATATCAGGTGTTTCATCGCAGGTACCTTTGCCGAGTTGACGTCATCATAGTGTGCCTCGGGCCGAATGTGGGGTTGTGTGTGGAAACTGTCTGCACATTTGCCCAACCACCTCGAGTGGAGTAGGTGTTGGGCTACTTCAAGTGGCGCCACTGGATGTGAATCCATGTCATCGGTTGCAGCGCGATGTCTAAGACGTGTATTAAGCGGCAGTAAACCCACCATCAACAACCAGTTCAGAGCCTGTCATGAAGGAACTGTCGTCCGAAAATAGGAACACAGTGGCTGCTGCAATTTGATCTGGGTCTGCAAGACCTAATAGCGCGCGCTCTGCGAGTCGAGCTGAGAACTGTTCGCCTTCCTCGGGCTCAAGCTGCGCGATGGCATTTTCAACCAGTGGCGTTTCCGCAAATCCCGGGTGAATGGAATTAACTCGAATGCCTGTTTGTCTCTCGGCAAGATCGAGCGCTATGGCTTTGGTCATTGTGCGCACGCCACCTTTTGATGCCGAGTAAGCTATGACCTTGGACGACGAGACCATGCCATAGATCGATGAGACATTAACGATGGCGCCTCCGCCCGATACCTCCATCAATGGCGCACAGACTTTGCATCCCAAGAATACGCCGAGCAGGTTGATGTTGATGGTCCGCATGAAGCCATCGGAGGTCTCAGTCTCGAGATTTCCATTGACGGCAATGCCTGCGTTGTTCATCACAAAGTGAAGCCCTTGGCCTTGGCTTGCAATGAGCTCAACCACCGAGATCCATTCACTTTCATTGACCACGTCGAGATGGACATAGGTGGCGCTAATCTCTTCTGCGACTGACTCCCCGAGTTCGTCTTGGATATCCGCTATCCACACCGTGGCACCGTCGGCAATCATTCGTTTTGCTGTGGCCAGTCCAATACCCGATGCCCCCCCGGAGATGAGCGCTGTTTTACCAACAAATCTCTTATCTGACTCATTGCTCATTACTTATACCTTTCTTATGTTCTATTCAGAGGTTGCTAATCATCATGCATTGTTTTCGCATCTGTAGAAATGGGGCCACCCGTTTTTAGTCAGAGAAGATTATATCGGCCAAATTCATGCAGACCCGTACCCCTTTAATCGCGTTAAATGGCGATACCGTTAGATAACAAGAACAACTTGAGATTGATTATGTCCATGAATGTATCGAAATCGATGACACTCGCTGCGGTCCTCATGTTCGTTTGCAACGCAGTTCTTTCAGCGGAGGATTCAGAGCAATCCCCTTTCGCGGTGCCGCCTGTTGATGCCCCGCGGCCCACGGAGCATGTCATGGGCTGGGTTGACTCTAGAGACGTGGTTAGCCTCAACGGAAGCTGGAAGTTCCTAGTGGATCCAATGCAGGTTGGGACACCGGGGAGTCTGTTCGGTGGTTGGGCCACTACGCGGACTCCCGAGGATGAGTATCAGCTGCTCGAATACAGCTACGCGAACGCAGCGGATATCCGCGTGCCCGGTGACTTTAATACTCAATTTGACGAGCTTCTCTACTATCGTGACACCGTTTGGTACCAGCGGCGGTTTGATATCGATCAGTCAAAAGCGGGCCGGTATCACCTGTGGTTTGGTGGTGCTAACTATGAAACGACGATTTATTTGAATGGCCAGGCTGTGGCACACCAGTCGGGTGGCTACGTCCCTTTCTCCGTTGATGTCACCGATCATCTGCTGTTTGAAGGTAATGACCTGATTGTTCAGATCAATAACCGATTGGATGCCGATACGGTGCCAACTGAGCGAACAGATTGGTGGCCCTATGGTGGATTAACGCGCGATGTGATGTTGATTCATACGCCCGAGGCTTACATTGTGAACGCGTCCGTTCAACTTGATGATGACCTATCGACTATCTCGGGTCATGTGAAGACCCATGGAATGGGGGCTGGTCACGAAGTGGAGATTTCCCTTCAAGAGATTAATGTTCGCGCAACGGTAAAAACTGATGACGCTGGGGTCGCAAGATTTAAGTTTGATGCACCGGTAAACCTATGGTCGCCTAGTAACCCGAAGCTGTATGAGGTGAGGATCACCTCAGATGCAGATCAGATCAGTGACCGACTGGGCTTTCGGACCATCGCAGTTAACGGGAAACAAATTTTACTTAATGGTGAGCCCATACGATTCAAAGGTATCTCTACTCATGAGGAGCCAATTGGCCGAGACGGCGTAGCTTACTCCCGGGCAGATGTGGACGCTCTGTTTGGTGAGGCGAAGGAGCTAGGCGTCAACTTCATTCGCGCTGCCCATTACCCTTATTCGCGCCACGCTGCCAAGGCAGCCGATGAGATGGGCTTGTTACTCTGGGAGGAAGTGCCCATCTACTGGAATATCAACTGGGAGAATCCAGAGACGCTCCGAATCGCAAGAGATCAGATTGCTCGACTTGTACAGCGCGATTGGAATCGTGCCAGTGTGGTTGTCTGGTCAGTCGCCAACGAGACGACTTATTCAGAGCCTCGTATGGCCTTTCTAAATCGATTGATTCAGGACGTTCGAAAGCTGGATGACACTCGCTTAGTGTCAGCGGCGCTGCTCGGTGATACTCGCCGCGAATTGCAACATGTTGTCACCTACCTAGCCGCTAATGGGCTGGGCTCTGATATCCCTTCTGAGAATGAAAAGCTGATTTTTCAGCAGATCATCAAGGCGGCTGGTGAAAATGCTCCAAAGCAGAATAGCTACTTCAATCTGCTGATCACGGATCCGCTTGGAGAGCTCGTCGACCTGGTCAGTTACAACGAATATTTTGGCTGGTACTACTCACGGTTTATTGCTGATCAGACGGGGGTGAGTGAGCACACAATCCGGCTATTAATGCTCGACCTTATGCCGAGGGTTATTTTGGCATCAGCTTTTGATAAGCCCATGTTTATCTCTGAATTTGGCGCTGGCGCCAAGGCCGGTAAGCGTGGCGATGGTGTCTGGACCGAAGACTATCAGGCCGATGTCTACCGGGCACAATTTAAGATGATTTCAAACAGTCCACAGGTGCAAGGCATGACTCCTTGGATCTTGAAGGACTTCAGAGCGATGCTTCGTTCACTTGGTGGCGTTCAGGATTTCCGAAATCGGAAGGGCCTGATCGATGAGAATGGTCGGCGCAAGCAGGCGTTTTATGTATTGCGAGATTTTTACGCAGGTGATTGGGGCCACTACTGAAGTCAGCTTAACGAAGCTCTTAGATCCTTTCGTTTGGTAGCGAAAGAGGATGGTTGTAAATATCCGACCATAAGTTGTATCAATGCGATACGTCATCACTAATGCGGCCATTGGGTTGCGGTGGTATCACTCGGCCAAAGACCCTTGCCCGAGTGTGGTAGGGTCAGCGCCGATAAGACTTTTGTTGTTGGTGAGGGCGACCGTTCTCCCCGTGAATAAGGGATTTCCATGAGTGCAGAGAAGTTAGAGGCTTGGTCGATCGCGTTTGCGGACGCGGTATGGGGGTTGCCGATGGTGGCTCTTTTACTGGGGGGCGGTGCATTTTTTCTGGTTGTATCCAGGGCCTTACCGTACCGAAATCTGGGTCACGCCTTCGCTGTCATGTCGGGGCGCTATGACACCCCCGATGAAGAGGGTGAATTGTCGCATTTTCAGGCGCTTGCTGCTGCGCTCTCCAATACCATGGGCTTGGGCAATATCGCAGGTGTAGCGCTGGCGATTGTTGCCGGTGGGCCGGGCGCCGTATTCTGGATGTGGATGTCCGCCGTGATTGGCATCGCGACAAAGTTTTTTACCTGTTCGCTCGGCGTTATGTACCGTGGTCTTGATAGCGCGGGTAACTTGCAGGGCGGCCCTATGTATGTCATCCGCGAGGCCTTGCCGCGGCGCTTTTATCCATTAGCTGTTCTATTTTCAGTCGCCGGCCTTATCGGCACATTACCGATGTTTCAGGCCAATCAATTAACAGCTCTGATTGGTCAGACGGTTTTTGATGGAGCACCGCCTGCATGGTCTGGTTTGGCGACAGGACTGGTCCTCGCCGTATTGGTGGGGACCGTTATTTTTGGGGGACTGCCGCGCGTTGCCATGGTAGCCGTTCGGTCATTGCCGACAATGGTTATTGTCTACGTGACGATGACGCTCTACGTGGTGTTGACTCACCTCGAGGAGGTGCCGTCGTTATTATGGCTGATCGTATCTGAAGCGTTTAATCCTACGGCGGTGGGTGGTGGATTTGTGGGCATCATGCTCATCGGGGTGAGCCGCGGTGTTTTCTCTAATGAAGCAGGCGTTGGTACCGAGGTGATGGCGCATGGCGCGGCGAAGACCAATGAGCCCATTCGCGAGGGAATGGTGGCCACCCTGGGACCCATTTTCGATACCTTGCTCGTGTGCACCTGTACGGCGCTTGTCATTTTGCTTGCAGGCCAGTGGCAGAATCCGGGGGAGCTGTCGGGCATCACGCTCACCGCCAATGCAGTAGAGAACGAAATGGGGACGGTGGGGCTGCTAGCACTCGGGTTTGTTGCGCTCATACTCAGCACTACGACGATGTTCACCGGTTGGTATTTCGGTGCTAAGTGTTTCGGATTTCTGGCGGGTGCCGAGTGGCAGCCGTACTTCCGATGGTTCTTTATCGCTGCTGTTGTCTTCGGCGCCAGCGTCAGCGTCGATGTCGTCTTCAATCTCATTTCGGGCAGTTATGGCCTGATGGCGCTTCCCACCATGGTCAGTACCATTATTTTGGCGCCCAAAGTGATGACCGCTGCTCGAGACTATTTCCGCAGGCTCGAGTCATAGTGCACTCGCTTTTTTGCATGATGACGGGTAGCGTTAAATGAGAATAAGTGGAAATAAACTATGAGCGACGACATCAACCTTGATGGAATAGTGCTGAAGCGCGATACGGGCGTGCAGGACTTAGTGAAGTGGGTCGGTTACCTGTTGATTCTGGTAGGCATTGTCTCGGGCTTTGCGATGCCTGGTGTGCTAGTCAATCATGCCGCTGAGTTAGTGGCCGTACTGGGTTTTATTGGCACGCTGACGTTTGTTGCATCCGGTGCTTTGTTTCTTGCACTTGCCAAGATCATCGAGCTGTTGCGTGAGATCCGAGATGCCAACCACACCATCGTCGATTGATCCAGTAGTCTGCTCTTAGGTGGGTTCCTTCAGTAAAATGTTTCTAACGAACGGTCATTGTTTAACAGAGGTAGATTGAGGTACCTGCAACCTCAACGTGAGTTCTATGTTTCGAGTTCTAATTTGTATCGTCATTTTCGCGGCCTCGGCGGCCCTCTGGTTGCTGCATGGTGCGGCTAAAATTGGTGTGGGTTATTCCGCCAAACAACTATGCTCGGGTGTTTTTGTCAGCCACCTACCAGCCGACTTTCTGCTTGAAAAGGACATTATCCCTAGACTGAAAACCGTTGCTGGTATGGATCGATTTGTTAAAGCCGAGGTAGGCGAGACATCGGCAACCGTCTCCATATTGACGGCCACAGCAACGGCGAGCTATCGCGATCGATACGGCTGCACCCTTCACGCTGAGGAGGCGGCAAATCCCGAGGCACTCGAGCAGGAGCGAGTCGAGCGTAGCGCTGCAGCCGAGGCGGTCCAATCGAATAATCCGGTCGTCGAGTCGGCGATTGATGCGTTGTTTGAAGAACTTCCGGGTGGCGGAAGAAACACGTTGGCGGTGCTGGTCATGCAGGATGGCGAGATCGTTTCCGAGCGCTACGCAGCGCCTGTCGGCCCCCGCACCCGTCTTCAGGGTTGGTCAATGAATAAAAGCCTCATGGCCTCATTGGTTGGGATCCAGGTTGATCGCGGTGCGATTGACCTCTCGATGTCGGTCAAGGAGCGACTACTGGCAATAGGCACCCCAGCTTCCGCACTGTCTCAAGTAGACGACGCGCTCTCGCTCGAGCACCTGATTACCATGGCGAGCGGTCTCGATTTCGACGAGCGCTATTTGCCGGGGGATGACGTTACCGAAATGCTCTACGGCGGCGTACCCATGTGGCAGGTGCCGCTGGCACAGGGCCATCGTGTTGATCCGGGGCAGGAGTTTGTTTACTCGAGTGGCGATACCAATGTCGTGTCGTATTTGTGGCAGGCCTCGTTACAGGGGGAAGCCTACGTAGACTGGATTGACCGAGAGGTAAATCAGCGGTTGGGACTCGACAACCCTTTGCTTGAGCCGGATATCAGTGGTGTACAAGTGGGCTCCAGTTTCGCCTACCTGACCGCTCGTGATTGGGCGGCATACGGTCAATGGTGGCTCGATGCCTGGCATGGGCGCGATGAGGTTTTGTCGAGTGACTGGCAGCAGCTTGCCGCAGCACCCAGTGCTACAGCGGACTTCTACGGCTTGAGCTTCTGGTTGAACACGCATTTCCGAGACTATCCGGGGCTACCCGAAAATACGTTTCATGCCGGTGGTAATTCGGGCCAGTTTGTTATCGTGGCGCCAGAGGCCGAGCTTGTCATCGTGCGGCTAGGTTTAACGCTTGATGAGTCAGCGGTTGCCTTAGCAGAACCCCTTGCTCAAATTTACGCTGAACTTACCCAGCCCGAACCCTTAGCGATTAACGTCAACCAGTAGTCGACCGGTTACTTTGCCGGCCAGGACATCCGGTGCCACCTCGCTGACATCGGACAGTCCGATTTCGGTGATCATGGTCTCGAGGCGTTCGAGGTCCATATCACGCGCCAGTCTAGCCCAGGCAGCCAGTCGCGGGCCGCTCGGCGCCATGACACTGTCCACGCCGCGCAAAATGACCCCTCTGAGAATAAAGGGCATGACGGTCGCCGGTAGTGCCGCACTCTCTGCAAGACCACAGGCGGTTACGACACCACCGTAGCGTGTTTGTGCACAAGCGTTGGCCAAGGTGTTACCGCCCACAGCATCGACGACACCCGCCCATTGCTCTGCCTGCAGTGGTTTGCCCGCTTCCGAGAGTGTGTGGCGGTCAATAATCGATGTTGCGCCAAGATTTTTCAGGTAATCGGCGGCGTCGGGTTTGCCAGTGGACGCTGCAACAGAGAAACCTCTGGCAGCCAGTAGCGCCACGGCCACACTTCCCACCCCACCACTGGCACCGGTGACGAGAATGTCGCCATGGTCCGGGGTGACGCCTTGCGCCTCGAGCGCGTCGACACAGAGAGCGGCTGTGTATCCGGCGGTGCCGATGGCCATCGCGTGGCGAGAGCTAAGGTTTGGGGGGAGCTTTACTAAAAAACTCGCGGGTACACGAGCGTATTGCGCCAGTCCCCCAGAATGACCTTCACCCATACCCCAGCCGTTAACAACCACACGGTCACCCACCTGCCAATCGGGGTCATCGCTCTCCTCAATGGTCCCTGCGAGATCGATACCAGGCACCAAAGGATATTTCCTGATGATGGGCGCAGTCGCGGTAACCGCCAACGCATCTTTGTAGTTGATGGTGCTGTAATCCACCTTAATCAGTACACCCGAGTCGGCAAGCGCGGCTTTATCGATTTGAGTGACGGCGACCGTGTGTTGATCATCATTCTTGGTGGCGAGTAATGCGTTGAACATGGGTGTTACCTCGAATTTTCCTAGTTCTTATCGTTAATACGGCCTGGTTCTTTTCAGTAAGAATCAGCAGTGCAGAGAGTACGCGATATCGGTCCAAAAGAGATTACTTTTGGCGGATCTCTGCGCTCACTCGGTTGTGATTGCTCATTTCACAAAGACGGGTGTTATGGTGAACAAAAAAAGGATAAGCACCATGTCAGTTCGCGTCATTAGAGAGCCTTTCCCCATCGTGTCTGTTGAGAAGTCGTCGTTTAAGGAAACCTATGGCGGCGCCGAAGACATTGTCATGGTGTTTTGCACTTTAATCCGTACCGAGCAGCCATCAGAGACCTGCCTTGTCACCATGCATCCCATCGGCGGTACAGGATGGCTGCCAGTGATGAGTCAGTTCGCACGTGCTGGTGTTCACGTTCTGGCCTGCGACAGCCGCTACCGTGGCGCAGATTACGCTCTCAATATGGAAAAAGTGACCATGGACTTGGGTTCCGCTGTCCGTCACGCACGCGAGGTACTTGGATACAAGCATGTGGTTCTTCTGGGCTGGAGTGGTGGAGGATCGCTGTCAGCGTTTTATCAGGCCCAGGCTGAGCACCCGACAGTAACATCCAGTCCCTGTGGTGGTGGCCCCGATCTCACCGCTGCCGGTCTAGTGCCAGCTGATGCGTTGGTCATGATGGCAGCGCACGTGTCTCGGCACGGAACGCTCACCGAGTGGATTGACCCCGCGATCAAAGATGAGAACGATCCTGACGTGCGGGATCCGGATCTTGACCTTTACTCGGGCCTAATCACAGCGCCGTATGAGGCCGACTTTCTGGAGCGCTATCGCGCCGCACAGGTTGCCCGGAATCGCAAAATCACCGCGTGGGTAAAACACAAGCTTGCTGAACTGCAGGACGCCGGCCGAGAAAACGAGGAGTTCGCCTTTGTCACCCATGGCACCATGGCCGACCCGCGCTGGCTCGATCCGTCTATTGATCCGAATGATAGGATGCCGGGGACTTGTTATCTGGGCGACCCGAAGGTCGTGAATAACGGACCCGTCGGGCTAGCACGTTTTTGCACCCTCAGATCCTGGCTGTCGCAATGGAGTTTTGATGATGCAAATGCCTGTGGTCCAACCAGTCTGGCGAAGGTAACCAAGCCGGTATTAGTCGTGGGAAATACGGCCGATGATGCCTGCACGCCGAGCCATACGGACGCCTTGTTCGATGCTGTGGCGCATGAACACAAAGCAAAAGTTGAGATCAAGGGCGCCAATCATTACTACATGGGACAACCGGAACTTGCAGCCGAGGCCACCGGCGTGGTGTTAGATTGGCTGCGGGACTACGACTTCCCTGTCTAATAAGGTTTCAGGCGTCAGCTGACAGGCTCGGTGGAACTCGATCCTCAGGACGCGTTTTGAAGTCGTTATCGGCCATCTTAAGCATCATCGGATACGCCTCTTTCGGGTAAGCGAGGTGCGGCTTGTCCGGATCATAATCGGGCTGTTCGACGGTGCCGCCCCGGCCTTCATACGATGCCGGTGCCATGTACTGTTGTAGTTCCTCAGACGAGATACCAGCAAGCGCAACAACGTCGGCGTCAATCCACGTGCCTTGATTATCAAGCGGGTGTTCCACCTGGTCGCTAGTTGCGACTTCGAGCGTGAGATTCTCTGGACCAGCGAAATAAATCGAGTGGCACAAACCGTGATCGAGTGGCCCAAACACGGGTACGCCGCGCGAGCGTATGCGGTCACGCATCGTCAGCAGCTCCTCCATCGTGTCAACGTTGAAAGCAATATGCTGCATGGTGCCCGGTGCGGACGACCCGGCACCCGTGCCAGCATGGGTCTGACCCATGACAGTCTCTTTTTCCTCATTTCCCGGAATGAAAACAAAGGAGAACGATGCGTCGCCCATCTGTAAAAAGGCATGCCAGGCATTGGGTACACCGTGCATCCAAAATAAGCCTTGCAGGGACATGCCAAGCACATCTGAGAAAAATGCAATCTGAGATTTCATATTGGCCGTTGAGATGGCCATGTGATGAACGGCGTTGGGTGTGGTCATAGTCCACTCTCCTCTGTCTGACCCATTGAGTCTGCCTAGCGCAGGGGTACTGATCAATAGGATAGGTCTATGGACACCCTCACGGAGTCATTTACTATGCTCAGTAGCGATCGCGAATGACCAATGAACAGAGCTGTACAAAAAGAGCAATAACAAAAGCGAAGAATAAAGCGAGGGCACTATGGCAACGATCGAACACCTCAACGCCGACGCCACGACCGACGCAATTGTCGAAGTCCTGGAGCGCGACGGCGCTGTCATCATCGATGGTCTAATGGCGACAGACGACGTGGGTAGACTGAATGAGGAGTTAGCCCCTTTTTTATCAGCGGAAGTGTTCGGACGCGATGAATTCACCGGTTACAAAACGCAGCGTATCGGTGCGTTGATTGCTCGCTCCCAAGCGTGTCAGGACGTAGCTGTGAATCCATTGATGCTCGCTTCGGCACGTCAGTATTTGGCGCCGTTCTGTGACGATATTCAGTTGCACTTCACGTCGGCCGTGGCCATAGCACCGGGAGAGAGTGCCCAAATATTGCACCGTGACCGCGGGATTTGGGGTGGTTATTTGCCGCGCCGTGTGGAGCCCCTGTTTAGCACGATCTGGGCGATCACTCCTTTCACACAGGACAATGGCGCGACGCAGGTCGTGCCGGGTTCGCATCTGTGGGACAAGGACCGCTTACCTGAGCCCCATGAGATTGCCTACGCAGACATGGCTCCCGGGTCAGTGCTTTGTTACACCGGCACTGTGCTTCATGGCGGGGGGGCTAACGCGACCACTGAGGAGGTGCGTACCGGTGTATTTATGCATTACGCGCTCAGTTGGTTGCGTCAGGAGGAGAACCAGTACCTCTCCTGTCCACCCCATCACGCGAGTAAGTTGAGTCCTGAGCTGCGCGCGCTCATTGGCTATTCCAAGGGCGGCTATGTGCTCGGTTTCTACTCTGATCCAGATGATGAATCAGGTCGTCATGAGTCCGTCAGTCCAGAGAATATGTTCAGTCAGCGAGCTGAGCGGTTTGGTGCTATTGAGGGTGCGAATCACGTTGTTTCTTCTTCAATGAAGTGATCGAAGAGGTGGTTACGATCGTGTCGGCCACAACTCGGGGGAGGTTGCAGAATGATCAAGGTAGTAACGTTACTGTTTAAACGACCCGATCTATCGGCCGAGGAGTTTCGCGACTACTACGAGTCGCACCATCGGGTTTTGGGCGAGAAATACTTGAGCCCGCATGCGCTTAGGTACATCCGCCGGTACCCCATTTTGGCAGGTGATGGTGCGGACACACCTGGATTCGACGTCATGATGGAAGTGTGGTTTGACAACTACTACTCCATGGAAGCAGCCATGGCAGATATGAGCGCAGAGGACGCGCAGCGTGAACTGGCGAAGGATGAGGAGCAGTTATTCGACCGCGATCGCACGCAGAGTTTTATCGTCGACGAGTGCGAGTCCGATCTCGATGCCGAGGAAAATGACCGCGACTAACACACCGCAGCCATTTGTTTACCCCTGTTTGGCTACAATCTCCGCCACCGCGATGGCCGTCACGTTGTAAATGGTTCTCGGTGTCGCCGAATTCAACATGATGTGCGCAGGTCGTTTCAGGCCTGACATGTAAGGGCCGATCAAGAGCCCATTTGCTTTCTGACGCAACAACCCTAGTGCAATATTGGCCGCGTCCAACCCGGGAAAGACCAAAAGATTGGCCGATGATTGGAGTTGGCTGTCAGCGAAGATGGTTTGACGATAGGAAGAGTCCAGCGCGGTCAGTGAGTGCATTTCGCCATCTATTTCCACATCGGGAAGTTGTGCTCTCAAAATTTCACTCGCATGTCGCATCTTCCGTGCAGATTCAGCGTTGGATGATCCAAAGTTGGAATGTGACAGCAAGGCCACCCGAGGTGTAATTCCGAACTGCCGCACCTGCTCTATACCTAACAGTGTTTTTGAAACAATCTGATCAACCGTCGGATCGAGGTCGATAAAACAGTCGGTCAAGAAGAGAGGACCGTCGTCAAAGAGCAGCGTTGTTAAGGTCGAGGCGCGAACCCCCTGGCCCTGGGTGCCGATGACCGATCTCAAAGTCTGGAAATGGTCAGTGAAGCGACCCACTTTTCCGCAAATCATACCGTCTGCATCGCCGTTACGGAGCGCCATGGCGGCGATCACAGTGCTGTCGGTCCTCAACAGGACACTACTGCGCTCCACGGAAACACCATTGCGCCCAGCGATCTGATGATAGTCGCGTGAATACTCGTCGTACTTGTCGTAGCCACGAGGGTTAATGACATCGACATCGTCGCCGAGTTTGATGCGCAACCCCAAATCATCGATCAACGTATTAATCGCATCGGGACGTCCCACAAGAATGGGTCGTGCAATGGCTTCATCGACTACGGTTTGAACGGCACGCAGCACGGTTTCATTCTCGGCATCCGAGTACACCATTTTCAGGCCGCTGTTGGCGGCGGCGTTAACAACAGGCTGCATGAACATGCCTGAGCGCGTGACATGCTTACTGAGTGTTTGGCGATATGCCTCAAGGTCCTCTATCGGGCGACTGGCAACACCGGTCTTCATCGCCGCTTCGACAACGGCGACGGGGACTCGCTCAAACAGACGGGGATCGAAAGGTTTAGGAATAATGTATTCCGGACCAAACTTGAGCGACTGACCGTCGTAGGCCAGTGCAACTTCCTCTGAAGCTTCTTGCTGGGCGAGGTCAACGAGACCATAAGCACAGGCAATCTTCATCTCATCGTTGATAGTTGTCGCGCCACAGTCGAGTGCGCCTCGAAACAGGAAGGGGAAGCAAAGGACATTGTTCACCTGATTAGGAAAGTCCGATCGACCGGTGCCGATAATGGCATCGGGTCTTGCCTCTCGCGCAAGATCCGGATGAATCTCTGGATTCGGATTTGCCATGGCCAAGATGAGGGGGTTGGGTGCCATCTGCTTGACCATGTCTTGGGTCACACAGTCGCCGGTTGAGAGACCGAAGAAGATATCGGCGCCTTCCATGGCTTCAGCAAGCGTCCGCTTATCCGTCTCACGCGCGTAACGCGCTTTGAATTCGTTCATCCCCTCGGTTCGGCCTTCGTAGATGAGGCCCTTGCTGTCGCACATGAACACGTTTTCACGCTTGAGCCCCAAACTCACAATGAGGTCTGCGCATGACATGCTGGCAGAGCCTGCACCAGAGATAACGAGTTTGACCTCCTCCATTTTCTTGCCAGTTAACTTTAGCCAAGAGATGACGGCCGCTGTTGAGACCACCGCCGTTCCGTGTTGATCGTCATGAAAGACGGGAATTTTCATACGCTCGCGGAGCTGACGCTCGACGTAGAAACATTCGGGTGCTTTGATGTCTTCCAGAACGATGCCACCAAACGTTGGCTCAAGAGCGGCAATGATATTGACGAGTTTTTCGGGATCACGTTCATCGATCTCAAGATCGAAGGTGTCAATATCTGAAAACTTCTTCATGAGCACCGCCTTGCCTTCCATGACAGGCTTGGACGCCAGTGCACCGATGGGTCCTAGGCCCAATACGGCTGTGCCATTGCTGATGACCGCAACGAGGTTGCCTCGAGCCGTAACTTTTGATGCGTTTAGCGGATCCTCGACAATGTACTCGCAGGCATGCGCAACACCGGGCGAGTAGGCCATAGCCAAATCAGCCTGGGTTTCAAGCGGCGTCGTTGCTCTGACTTCCAGCTTTCCGGGCTTTCCCTCGATGTGATATTTGAGGGATTCCTCTTTGAACGTGGGCTTCTCCATTAGAGACTCCGATGTGTGAGTGAGTTAGTTCGCTCGTTGCGATTGCAAAGAGGAACAGTTGGCTACTTATTAATAGCACTAGGTGAATACGCTCAGTGAAACACGAAATGCATGGCTTCACGGCGCACACCGGTCATTCTGTGACAAATTGCGCCTATTCGTACGAGTATCGAGAGACCTTGGTTCCATTAGAGCGCCACTTGCCCGCGTTTAGTCTCTGAACCAGTCGTCCCAGAACAATGCGCTGGCCTAAAATCATGCGAAGCCAGAAACAAAAAAGCCCCACCATGAGGCGAGGCTTTCAGTCGGCACTGAGCCGGCGTTTGATAGTTTACTTCGGTGGCATTCGGATGCCGCCGTCCAATCGAATGACTTCTGCATTCATGTACGGGTTGGTGATGCAGTCAATGACCGAGAACGCGAGTTCCTCTGCGCTACCCAGACGCTTGGGGAACAGCACTGACTTACCCAGGTGTGCTTTAAATGCGTCTGACTCCGGACCTTCCCCATAAATGGGCGTATCAATTAAGCCAGGGGCCACCGTGTTGACCCGAACACCCACGGCGGCGAGATCCCGCGCGATGGGTAGCGCCATACCCACGACACCGGCTTTAGAGGCCGAGTAGGCACATTGACCAATTTGTCCATCGAAGGCGGCAGCTGATGCGAGGTTAACGATCGCGCCTCTGCCACCATCGTCATCCAAGGGCTCCTGCTTCGCCATTTGCGCCGCTGCGCGACTGAGCATGTTGAAGGTACCGATAAGGTTGACCTTGATAACAAAACTGAATTTGTCGAGCGGGAAGGGCTCGCCGTCTCGACTGACGGTTCGTCCTGCGGCACCCAAGCCCGCCGAGTTCACACAGGCGCGCAAGGGCCCCAGTGCAGCGGCTGCTGCGACTGCGGCATCCGCGTCTTCGATGCTGGACACGTCGCACTTAACGAAGGCTCCCCCAATTTCCTGGGCGACCTGCTGACCGCGTTCCTCATTGAGGTCGGCAATAACGACCTTAGAGCCTAGGTCAGCCAGTTGTCGGGCACAGGCCTCTCCAATCCCCGACGCACCTCCCGTGACGATTGAGGAGCTACCCTCCAAATTTACTCGCGGCATACCGCTTCTCCTTATTGTGTTAGATGAACTATGAGCAGCGCTAAGCCTCCGGCAAGACGCTCAGAATTGCAATTGTCTGTCTATGAAACGCGCAGATCCTAAAGCTCAATCCGGGCGGATGTGCCCAAACCAGGACCGTAAACGAGCGTGTTCAACCAAATGCGACCCACGCCTCGTGTCGAACCCCTGAAGTTTGGCTGACCAGAGAACAGAATAACCTGACCCTTACCCACCCGCTCTCTCGTCACATAGGCTGAATTCGCGATTCGCGCCGCAGCTTCCGGCCATAGTAAGCCACTCATACGCACTGACAGAGCCTTCCCACGTGGAGTCGTCGACCAGTTCAGCGTCGCGGCCTCGGTGGTGTCGCTATCTGCCTGTAATGCGCCCACCCGAACAACAGACTGCTGCCTTCCTTTTGTCATGAGTGGCGGCTGTTCGCTGTAGAGCAGGGGCAGTGTTTCTGGAGTGCCAAATGTCATCCAATGCAACCTATCGACGCGCCCAGCGACCATGGCACCCGATGGCATGAAACGCGACTGCCATGCGTCACGACGCTGTAACTCGTCGGTTGATAACGCCTTGCTGCCCTGATCCCATGGGTACGCTACGTCTGCGTTAACGCGGTGGGCAGCAACCGTTGTCATATCGAGAGCATCGTCAGTCGCCAATATTTCGCGTTGCAGGGCGATGTCGTATTCCTGGGCTTCACTGAGGCTATCGCCGACTGATCGCACCCCACCAATGCCGCCTTCTCGCGCCAGATTCGCCGCACTGTTGTCGTGTGCGACCAAGGTGCCCCCTTGCTTAACCCAGTCACGCAGCGCGCCGAGTTCAGCGCCGCTCATGGGCCGGTAGCCATTGGGTATGACGATCGTGTTGTAGCGTCGCAGATCGGCACGAGAGAGGTAGGCAGTATCGATCTGGCTGTGGCGGATACCCAGGTGTGTGTCGATAGCCCACCAACTTGAACCCACGTCATAACTGCTAAACCCCGACTGACTTAAAATGGCAATTTGTGGACGCGTGAGTAATCGGAAGTGGGCGCCTCCCCAGTCGGGTAAGTCTCCAGCGCCATATCCCGAGCCGATGGAACTTACCGTGAGCTGAAGATTCTCTGCTTCTGCTCTAATCAGGTCTGTCAGGTTGTCGAGCTTTGGGTTGTCCATGGCGGTGACAAAGACCGAGCCACGAGGCAGCGCTTTGCCAGATAGCTCTGTCGCTTTGTCGATGATTCGCACTTGCGCGCCTGACTCCATGAGCCGTGCGGCGAACGCCACTGAGCGGTCATCTTCGCCGTTGACGCTCCAGGCAATGGCTTCCGCCGCCACGTCAATAGTGGGTGCTGCGTTCTGCCATGGCTGCAGATCCTGACTGAGGTACTCAGGAACAGTGACCGCTGGAAGCCCATACATCATGCTGAAATTCCATGCGGTGGTGTCGTACATGAGCGATGAGCCGTCACGAAGCGTTCGCTGCCGCTCCTCAACAAGAACGGATTTTCTGACCTCCGCATCGAATTCGAGAATCGCTGCAACCAAGGGTGCATCGGGTTGGCGATTCGGGATGATCAGGCTGCCCTTCGGGATCGTGAACCCGCGTTCTTCGCTACCGAGCTGTGTGGTAGCCCGGGCCACTTTAAGGGGAGCATCATTGGTAAACATTTCAATGCCCTGCGCATCGAGACGCTCTACCAACGCAGCCATTCGGCCGTGATTATCGTTTGCCAAAATGACGTAGCTCTTATCTGCGAACTTACTTTTGGCTGAGACGTTGTATTTGCGGCCGTCCCAGTAGTCGAGATACATCGCTTGGGAGTGCGTTGCCAGTGATTCGAGATTGGCCATGGTACTGACAAATTGGTGGTGCACCGACTCCATATAGGTCTGAACGGTCCCTTCCGGACGTCTAACGCCGTCTTCGGCCATCCGCGATTGCTCGTAGAGGATGTGCATGCTGCCGCGGTACTCGGAGTAGTTCGAGTATCCGGGGTACCAATTCTCAAACCACTCACCGGTAAAGTAGCGCCAGGACCGATCGTCAAATGCGGCGCCCTGTTCCTCGGAGAAGGTGACAGCCCATTTTTGCAGGTCGGTATCAATGTTCGTGTTCAGCGGCTGACGGGGTGGGCCCATCAGGAAGGTACTCTGTGCTCCCATCTCATGGCCGTCGATCATGATCTGTGGTCGCCAGGAATTGATCAATGCTACGCGTCCCCGCGTTTCCGGCTGCGTCAGTAAGAAGAAGTCGCGGTTGAGGTCGAAGAAGTAGTGGTTTGTCCGACCAAACGGCCAGTCACCGGTGTGAAGCAATGACTGATCATCGACGTTGGGTGCTGTACCTCGATACTGCTCAAGCGACTTAGCGAATCGGGCGCGGCCATCGGGGTTCATCATGGGATCGATGACAACGACCATGTTGTCTAGCATCGCTGCTACCTGATCATCTGTGCTTGCGAGGAGGTGATAGATGCTCGCCATCGCGGCATCGGCACCCGAGGTCTCATTACCGTGGATGGAATAGGCCATCCAGGCAATGGCAGGGAGCCTCTCAATGATCTCATTGGCTTCTGCGTCTTTGATCGCACGCGCGTCGGAGAGTCGCGTGATGTCCGCTTCGATGGCTTCTAGTCGCGATAGATTTTTCGGCGAGGAGATAAAGACAGCGAACAGCGGTCTTCCTTCGTGTGTCTTCGCGTATTCAATGACCCTAAGTCGATTGGACTCGTTTGTCCATTGTTTGATGGCCGCGCTGATCTGAGCGGGGGTAGCGACCCGCTGACCGGCCTCAAAGCCCAAAAAGACCGAGGGCTTTGAGACGCTGTCCGAATACGTCCCTTCTAAAATGGTGCCGGTGTAAACCAGATCGGGGTCACTGGTGGGCTTCATTAACAGGCCTGCGACAGCGCTCTGCGCGGAGAAGGCCGTAACCGCGATCAAAACCAATTTCTTAATGAGTGACATAGTGTTTTCCTATCCTAAACAGTGCGCGCCGGACTCAAGCGCGTTCGACATCAGTGGCAAGTTCAAGAGGCGTCCAATGTCCCCTGACCCTGCGTCTTCCCAGTTCTGTTGTTTCAACTTTGCCGGGCCCTTTTTACTCGACAACCGTACTCAGTTTACGCTCACGATTCTGCGATTAACCAAGACTGCTTTATCATGCCGTGCAGAAGGTGCACTGCAAACAGGAAATGTGTAATGCGTTTGACGGACTGTCACAACTTCGCCGACTTTCGGCGCTTGGCAAGCAAGCGCCTACCCGGCCCTATTTTTCACTATATCGACGGTGCCGCCGACGACGAGGTGACCTATCGACGCAATACCGAGGCGTACGAGCAGGTCGATCTTGTACCGAATGTGTTGAATGGCGTCGATAGTGTCGATATGTCTGTCGAGGTGATGGGCCAGAAGTTGGCAATGCCTCTGTACTGTGCGCCGACCGCGTTGCAGCGATTGTTTCACCATGAGGGGGAGCGAGCCGTTGCTAAGGCGGCCACGAAATTCGGCACCATGTTTGGCGTCTCATCCCTGGCTACCGTCACGGTCGAGGAGATTGCCGAGCTCGCGCCCGGCCCGAAAATGTTCCAATTCTATTTTCACAAAGATCGAGGCCTGAATGATGCGTTACTCGAGCGTGCGCGCGCGGCGAAATTCAACGTCATGGCGTTGACGGTCGATACCATCACGGGGGGTAATCGGGAGCGCGATCTGAGAACGGGATTCACGTCACCGCCTCGACTGAATCTTCAATCGGCATGGAGTTTCGCGACACACCCAGCGTGGGCCTGGAATTTCTTCACCAAAGAAAAGTTCGATATGCCGCACCTCTCGAGTCACGTAGAGCAGGGCACCAACGTGGCTGTCTCAGTGGGTGAATATTTCTCGAGCATGCTGGATCCCACGATGTCATGGAAGGATGCAGAGAAGCTTTGCTCACAATGGAATGGACAGTTCGCATTGAAGGGCATCATGTCGGTTGAAGACGCGAAGCGTGCAGTGGACATCGGTTGCACTGGAATCATGGTGTCGAATCACGGGGGGCGACAGCTGGATGGCTCACGCGCACCCTTCGATCAGTTAGCCGAAATTTGCGACGCCGTGGGTGACCAAATTGATGTCATCTGTGAGGGTGGCATTCAGCGGGGAACCCATGTTTTGAAGGCTTTGTCGGTTGGCGCAAAAGCGGTTTCTGGCGGTCGCCTCTATCTTTATGCGCTGGCCGCGGCCGGTCAGCTCGGGGTAGAGCGCGCACTGGGCAACCTCGAGGCAGAAATAGAGCGGGATATGCGCTTGATGGGCGTGCGTCGTGTCAGCGAACTGAGTCGCGGCAACTTACGTTACCGATAGAGCGCCTTTGGTGTGAGGGTGTTTGGATTCGGCAGATGAGTGTTTTTGATTTCAATCAGCGTGCATGGGATCGGTTGGTCGAGTCGGGTAATCGCTGGACGGTGCCCGTCAGTAGCGAGGATATTGCCAAAGCAAGTGACGGCGATTGGCAGTTGGTCCTTACTCCGTCGCTTCCCGTGCCCAACAACTGGTTTCCACCGCTCACAGGTTGCCGTGTCCTTTGTCTCGCGTCAGGCGGTGGGCAGCAGGGTCCCATCCTGGCTGCAGCCGGTGCCAATGTGACCGTTTTTGATGCCTCCGAGAAGCAGCTGTCACAGGATCGATTAGTTGCTCATCGCGACGGGCTCTCGCTTGAAACTATTCAGGGTGATATGGCCGATTTGTCGTGTTTTGAAGACAGCGTCTTCGATTTTATTTTTCACCCATGCTCAAATTGCTTTGCCGAAGATATCCGGCCCGTATGGCAGGAGGCCTACCGTGTCTTGCGCCCCGGTGGATCTATCGTCAGTGGTTTCGTGAAGCCGATTAACGGACTGTTCGATCCCGATCTCGAGAAGCAGGGCACGTTTCAGTTGAAGTTTTCCATGCCGCACTCTGACTTGAAGCTCAGCGATGAGGAGCGCGAAGGCTGGTTTGGATCAGACGCTCCCATCGAATTTGTGCACTCGCTTGAGGACCAGCTGGGTGGTCAGCTCGATGCCGGTTTCTTAATCGCCGGTCTCTATGAAGATGACTGGGGCGGTAGTGAGGCCATTGATCAGTTCATCAAGAGTTTTGTGGCTGTGAGAGCAATCAAACCAAACCCTTAGGCGCCGGAAAACCGATCGGTTGCCGCGACTAGCGCGCTGGCATTGGCTGGATCAAAGGCTGAGTGACCCGCGTTGTTGATCATATTGAAATTTGCCTCGGGCCAGGCCCGATGAAGTTCCCAGGCGGTTGTGGGTGGGCAAACGACGTCGTACCGCCCCTGAACAATCTCCGTCGGTATGTGGCGAATAGCGTCGATGTTTTCGAGTAACTGATTGGTGGATTCAAAAAAACCACCATGCACGAAGTAGTGACATTCGATTCGCGCCATCGCCAGCGCCGCCTCTGGCTCATCCAGTTTTTCCATGAAGTCGGCGTTCTGATGCAGAAAGCTGGTTGAGGCTTCCCACACGGACCACGCGCGGGCTGCTTCAAGACGCACGGTTTCATCATCGCTAATCAGGCGCTTGTGAAAGGCACTGACGAGGTCGGAACGCTCATCTTCGGGTATAGGCGCCAGGTAGTTTTGCCAGGTGTCCGGATACATGGAGCTGGCACCCTCTTGGTAAAACCAGCGTATCTCAGCGGGGCGGAGCAGAAAGATACCTCTGAGTACCAGCTCGGTTACTCGCTCGGGGTGTTTTTGCGCATAGGCAAGACTGAGCGTGCTGCCCCAGGATCCGCCAAAGACCAACCATCGGTCGATACCCAGTTCTTCGCGCAGCTGTTCCATGTCCGCAATGAGATGCCAGGTCGTATTGGCCTCCAGCGAGGCATGGGGGGTTGAGTGACCGCAGCCTCGCTGGTCAAAGAGAACAATGCGATATCGCTCAGGGTCAAAGAACTGTCGCGCCGCCGGTGAAGATCCTCCGCCGGGCCCACCGTGAACAAAGACACAGGGTTTACCCTCGGGATTTCCACTTTCTTCATAGTAGATTGAATGACCATCCCCCACCGACAGCAAACCTGTTCGGTACGGATCTAGGGGCGGATAAAGACTTCGCATCAGTGGCTTCTCCATGAATCAGGACCGCAGTGTACTGCTCTTGTGCTGATTTAGGCGATTAGCCTGTGACGCATTTGAGCAGTTTTCTTTGATTTCGGGCGGCGGCTGGGAGTATCTTCGGTGGCCTCGATGAACGCTTGCAGGGCCGTCGTTTGCGGAACTCACACAAACGTTCACGTTACTCAAAAAGAAGGAAAGAACATGAAGCGTATCGATCTTTGGAAGCTGCTGCTGGTGCTTCCTCTGACATTCACACTCTCTACACCTATTTTCGCCGAGGATGCGCCTGCCGCGCCTGAGGCCAAAGAGACCGCCACCGCGGCCGAAGAAGCCTCGGAGTCCTCAGACGATGACGAAGCGAAGGAAAAAGAAGAAAAACCCAAAACCATCGCCGACCTGACAGAAGATACCGATCGGTTCGACGGTCTGTTCACGTTGTTCAGAGACCCCAAGACAGGTGCGACCAAAATGCTGATCGCAGGCGATCAGATCAACAAGGAATTTATCTATTTCAAGCACACCATGAATGGTGTGGTTGATGCCGGTGCGTTCACAGGATCGTATGGTGACCAATTTATCTTCACCATTGAGCGTCGGTTCGACAAAGTCGAGTTTGTACGCCAGAACACGGCTTACTATTTCGACCCTGACAACGCGATTTCCCGAGCGTCTGACAAGAATATTTCCCGAGCGGTACTCGCGGTCTTGCCCGTTGCGGCTGAAGACGAGGAGTCCGGCGATATTCTGATCGATGCAGACTCGCTATTTCTCTCTGAAACTTTCGCCAACGTGGTTCGCGGACGTGGCGGTGACGACGATGGTGATCGATTCCGTGTAGGTAAGATGGACTCTGATAAGAGCCAGATCCTTGCGCTGAAAAATTATCCCGAAAATACGGCTGTGGAAGTCGAGTACGTCTTCAATAATCCCAAGCCGAAGAACGGTGGCAGCGATGCAGTGACTGATGCACGTAATGTGTCGATCACGGTGCTGCATACCTTGATTGCGGTTCCCGAAAACGATTACCAGCCACGATTTGCCGATGCACGACTCGGGTCGTTTAACGTGCAGGTGACTGACCTTACTTCGACCGATTCAGCACCTTACCGCGATCTGCTGGAGCGTTGGCATCTGGTTAAGAAAGACCCATCAGCCGACATCTCAGATCCTGTTGAACCCATTACCTGGTGGATCGAAAATACGACACCTGTGGAGTGGCGCGACCTGATTCGTGGCGCGGCGCTTGAGTGGAACAAAGCATTCGAACATGCCGGCTTCAGCAACGCCATGGCGGTCAAAGTACAACCAGACGATGCAGACTGGGATGCGGGTGACATTCGTTACAACGTGCTTCGCTGGACGTCATCGCCCCGACCACCGTTTGGTGGTTACGGTCCAAGTTTTTCAAACCCTCGCACCGGCCAGCTGATCGGCGCAGACATCATGCTCGAGTACTCCTTCTTAAACCGCTCCAAATTGACGCGTGAGCTGATTCAGGGAGAGGCCGCAGAGCCCATGATGATCGACGGCCACGATGCGCGGCTCTGCTCGGTGGGCCGAACGATCGCCGAAGGCGGTTTGATGGCAGAGATTGCACTTCAGATGACCGGGGGCGACGCGCCGATTGAGGAGCAACTCAAGCGCGATCGTATGTACTACCTCATCCTTCACGAGCTCGGTCATACCCTTGGGATGAACCACAACATGAAGGCGACTCAGTTGCTGTCACCTGAGGAGCTCGAGGACCCTGCGGTACTTGAGTCGGGAATCATCTCGGGCTCGGTGATGGACTATCCTGCCGTTAACTACGCGCCAAACCGTGAAGACCAAACACTGTTTTATACGATTGCCCCCGGTCCCTATGACGACTGGTATATCGAGTATGCGTATTCACCCGGTTTGGATGATGCGGACGCTGAAGCGGCAAGACTCGAGGCTATCGCTGCGCGCTCGTCAGAACCTGCACTGGCATTCGGGAACGACGCCGATGATATGCGTCGCCCCGGAACTGGCATAGATCCTAGGGTCAACATTTACGACAACAGCTCAGACTCCATTGCCTATGCATCAAATCAGATGCAGATCATGCATGACGCGCTCAATAAGACCGCTGATTGGACCCCTGACGCGGGAGACTCCTACGAAGATGTGGTCGATGGCGTCGCTTTGTTGGTTCGCTTCTGGGGTCTCAATGCCGGTGTGATTTCGCGTTGGGTGGGCGGCGTCTATGTTGACCGAGCGGTTGTTGGTCAAGACGGTGCGACAGAGCCCTTTATTCCGGTCGAACGCGATCGGCAGAAAGAGGCCATGGCCACCCTCGCGGACCAACTGTTTGGTCCTGATGCCTTTGATATCGATGGCGCTCTCTGGCGTCAGGCAGCACCTGAGCGTCGTGGCTTTGAACATGGGGGAAGCACTGAGGACCCTAAGGTTCATCGCGCTGTTTTATCGTCCCAGCAGCGGGTCCTTGATCATTTGCTCCATCCAACCGTGCTCAAGCGAATCACCGATACCGAACTCTACGGCAATGAGTATCCGTTGGTGGAAGTCTTCCAAGACCTCACCGATGCAGTGTTTGGGGCGGACGCAAAGGGCAGCGTCAACAGCTTCAGGCGCAATCTACAGGCAGAGTATGTCGATCGGCTCGCAATGATAGCGAGCGAGAAGGGTGCGGCTAAGTATCACAGCACGGCACAGGCGCTCGCGGTTCTAACGCTGTCAGAGCTACGTGACTCCCTCTCCAGCAAACGTCGCGGTGACCGTGTGTCTCGGGCTCATGCGAAGTTGCTGGTCATGAACATTGATCGTGCGTTGGATGACGACTGAGCCCGCTATTGACCTATCGAGTTTGAAGAATAGGGACTGCTTGGCAGTCCCTTTTTTTTACCAGTGGCCTCACTGTTTGTACTGATTGCATTACTGTCGATACTGGCGTGCTTGATTGTTTTCTTATTGCAGGGACCTGAATCCCGCTCATCACTCGCTTTGGAGGCGGCTCCCGTTCAGTTTGTTGTTCTCATAACGACTCTCTCATGTATTTGAGCTAAACTCCTGACCCTCCCCAATGTTGGAACCTCAGGAAGCAACACAATGCCCAATCCCATCGCCGATCTCATTAAAAAGAAAGGCTGGTGCGTCGCCGATGGCGCGACGGGCTCCAACTTTTTTGGTCGCGGACTCGAGGCGGGATATCCGCCCGAATTGTGGTGTGTCGAGCGCCCTGAGGAGGTGCTTTGGTTGCACGGCGAATTTTTGAAAGCCGGAGCGGACCTCATATTGACCAATAGCTTTGGTGCGAATGCACCGAGGCTCAAGTTACATAAAAGCCAGGATCGCGTTCGTGAGATTAACAAGGCGGCGGCAGACCTTGCGAAGGAGGCTGTGCTCCAGTTCGCGGATTCTTCGGGTCATGAGGGGATTGTTGCTGGTTCGATGGGACCGACGGGCGAGCTCTTTGAGCCCATGGGCGACCTTACCTATGAACAGGCGGTCAGCTGCTTTAGTGATCAGGCTCATGCCTTAGCCGAGGGCGGAGTTGACGTTCTCTGGATTGAGACCATGTCTGCAAAGGAAGAGGTTGCGGCGGCCGCGGAAGCAGCAAAGACCACTGGTCTGCCTGTCGCTGCAACGCTCACATTTGATACTGCGCGGCGTTCCATGATGGGTGTGACTCCCACGGAATATGCAGCGTTCGCCCGGGAGATAGGCTTGGATCTGATGGGGTCAAATTGCGGTATTGGTCCTGCAGAGCTCATGGACTCAACAGTCGAGTTGATGAGCGCGAAGGCTGGCCTGCCGATTATTGCAAAGGGAAACTGCGGGATTCCTCAGTACATCGACGGTGAAATTCATTTTCATGGCAGCCCTGAACTGATGGCTCAGTACGCACTGTATGCTCGTGACGCAGGTGCAACGGTTATTGGTGGGTGTTGTGGCACAACCCCTGAGCACCTCGCTGCCATGGTCGATGCACTGAATTCGACACCACCGCGAGCACTGGATTCCAAGTCCATGTCAGAAGCGCTGGGTCCTGCCTGGCCGGATCTACCTGCAACTGGTGCGCCGTCGGGCGGGCGTCGAGGTCGTAGGCGCGAGGCCTAATTGCACACGTAAACTGGCAGAGTGCTCGTAAGCGGCTGACAGCGAGGCCACCTGAGGGTTGAGCGACAAGCCCCTGTGTTAATCGAGCGTGGCCTCAAATCGGTTGGCCTCACGATTTTTCCGAACCTGTCCCGCTTCAAAAACTTGACCACTCATGGCGATGTAGATGCCGGGCGCCGCGGTTTGAAGGGCGCCAACCGCCATTCCAATATTGAAGACGGCATCAGTCGTTCGAAAACGCGCGGGGGTCAGTGCACCTGTTAGCACCACCGTTTTATTTTCAATACCCCGCAACGCCGCTGCGGTCTCAGGCATCGTATCGGTGCCATGGGTGACGATGAAGTGGCTGTGCTCGCTCGCCTCAATGTGAGTGCGGATAGTTGCTCTATCTTCATTTGTGATGTCCAAGCTATCTTTCTTCATGATGGCTGTGACCTCGTAGCTGAAGTCAACCAGTGCGTCGGTCAGCATTGCCTTGACCTGTGAGTCGCCAACCTCGAACTGGCTGAGTGCGTCAAAGTAGATTTTGTCGATGGTGCCGCCGGTCGTGATGAATTGGATACGCATGGATGGAGGGTCGTTTTTCCGAATTAAGGCAGAACATAATAAAGCTAAGCCAGCACGGAATTTGCGCTAAAAATTACGCTTTTAAACAGTTTTAACCCGAAAAATTGCATATCAGAGAGGTATTTTTCCCCGTTGAGTGTCAGTTTTTTGACCAATTATTGGCGTAGTGGCTCTCTTTCCTTTACATTTCACGCAGGGGTCTGACCCTTTTAATACTTATAAAAACGTCATTCAGGAGCACACTGATATGTTTACGTCACGATACGCGGGTAAGCGTAGACTTCTCTCGTTGGCCACAGCCGTTGCGCTTGTGTCCTCCGGAGTTACCTTGGCCCAAGACGAAGCTGACGAATCGGCGACTGACGAACTCGAAGAGATCGTCGTTACCGGTACGCGACTTCAAAAATCAAGCTTCGAGCAGACAACACCGAATATTGTTGTTGATGCGGAGTACATTGCTCAGGGTGGTTTTGTAAACACCGCTGATGCCATTAATTCACTGCCACTCATCACACCATCGGGCACCAGCCTGGCTGAGTCGAGCGGGCGTAATGTCGGTCAAACCTTCGCAGACCTCTACGGTCTCGGCAGTCAACGCACGCTGACGCTGATTAACGGTCGTCGTTCGGTGTCTGGCAATGCGCCAACAGCATTTGGTGCATCAGCGGGTTCACAGGTTGACTTGAATACACTTCCAACATCGTTGATCGAGCGTATAGATGTGATTTCTGCGAACGGTGCACCGATCTACGGTTCAGACGCGATCGCAGGAACCATCAACGTCATCATGAAGAAGGATTTCGAGGGTTTCGAGATCGACATCTCTTCAGGTGTTGCTGAAGCGGAGAGTGATGCATGGGAACACCGTGTCGGCGTAACAGCAGGCGCAAACTTTGCTGATGGCCGCGGTAATATTGCGGTTGGTTACGAGTACAATAAAACGGATGCAGTACTCGCTAACGACCGTGAATTTCTCCGCAATTATTACTACGACTTTGAAAGTACAACATACGATCCCGATGATCCGTCTACGGGGACACGTTATTTTTATGGGCCCGGACGTTCGATTCCAATCGTAACGCGAACAGGTATTCCAAGTCCTGCCGCAGGTGCACTGGGTGGTACACCACTGTATGCGTTTGGCTTGAACGTGATTCGCGATGCCAACGGTAACCCTGTCCAATTCGGCCCTGACGGTCGGTTGACTACGATCAATATTGGTGAACCAACGGCCAACATCATCAACTTCGTTGGCGGTGATGGCCTATTGCTTCAGGACTACGACTCAATCCGAGCGCCTATCGAGCGTCACATGGTTAACATGTTCGTAAACTATGAGATTTCGGATAATCTTCGAGCCAATGCTGAATTGAACTTCTACAACGGTTCGGCAGCTGATCCAAACCAACAGCCCTTCTACCAGAGCGGTCTGTTTGGTGGCGACTCCTCGACGTTGATTCTCCCAATAGATTATCCCTTCTTACACCCTGATGACCGTCAAGTGCTGCTCGATAATCTGGGCCCCGATGCAACGTCTTTTGGTTTCCACAAGGCGATGGATGACCTCGCTCAGAGTGGCCGAACGGATGGTACAACTGACATGCTTCGTTTGGTGCTCGGTCTCGAAGGCGAGTTTGAGTTTGCCGGGCGTGACATTCGCTGGGATGTTTCTTGGAACCGTGGCGAGAGCCGCAGCAAGAGCAACAGTACGCAGCTGAATGAAGAGAACTACCGCGAAGCGCTAGACCTGACTGTCGATGGCAATGGTGACATCGTCTGTGCTAGTGGTAACTCCGAGTGCGTTCCTCTGAACATTTTCGGCTACGTCACTGATCCAGCGGTAATCGACTACGTCACACTGCAAGGCTACGAGGACGCGAAGATTACGCAGCGGGTGATCACAGCCAACATGGCCACTGATCTCATGGAGCTACCTGGTGGTGATTGGCAGATGGCGGTTGGTTATGAGAGCCGAGAGGAGGTTGGTGATTATCAGCCAGACTACTTCCTCGCCAATGGCCTCGGTCGTGCAGCGGCGCTAGCTCCCTTGAACGGCAGTTTCGATACAGAAGAATTCTACATCGAGACGCGTTTACCTCTGCTGGCAGAAGACTTCCTGCCAGTGATATCTGCATTCGACGTGGAAGGTGCTTTCCGAACGGTTGATCACTCATCAGCAGGCACAGGCGAAGTGTTCAACATCGGTGTGCGTTTGGCCTTGGATGTGCCACGTTTCGGTAACGTCACATTCCGCGCAAACGACACTGAGTCGGTGCGTTCACCAGCGATTGCTGAGGCATTCCTACCAGTAAGTGAGACATTCACGTTCGCTAGCGATCCGTGTGATGCTCGCTTTGTGAACTCGGGCGAAGTTGATGGCCGACGCGCACAGGTGTGTGCTGAGGAAGCACAAGCGCTTGGATTTACTGGTTATGATCCAAACAGCTTCCAGTCCATCATTGTTAACGCGTCGCAGCAGGGACTTACGGGTGGTAACCAAAACCTGATCAACGAGACATCACAGTCGGAGTCGATCGGTGTTGTGGTTGAGCCTAAGTTCGTTGAAGGTCTGACCTTTTCTGTCGATATGATCGACGTGTTCCTCGATGACGCGATTGAGACCCTAGGTCTGACATCCATCATGAATGGTTGTTATGACGGTGGTAACTTGAATGCACCAGCCTGTGGTCAGTTCACACGTGATCCATCAACCTTCCAGGTGAACGGCTTCCAAGTCGGTTTCGTTAACGCGGGTTACCGAATTTTGAAGGGCTTCCAGTCAGAGATCGATTACAGCTTCGACTTTGCCGACACCATTCCTGGTCAGTTCCGCCTTCGCGCGAACTTCTTCGATCTGAATGACAGCCGTGTATCCGTGACGGGTGATGACGCGGGTGATACCAAAGGTTTGATTGGTAACTCATCGCTGCGTGGTAACGTGAACCTAATGTATATGCTCGATGACTGGACGTTCAACTGGCGTACCAACTACCTGAGTGGCGCAAAGAAGAGCAATACTGCGCCTCCTCGTACGTACGACATTCCAGAAATTGACGAGTACTTCATGCACACACTATTCGTTCGTTACTCAATGAGCGAGCAGATGGAGGCATCAATCGCGGTTCGTAATATCACTGATGAAGACGTGCCTTACGGCATGAACTCTTTCTCAGCCATCGGTCCTTACGACCTGATTGGTAGATACATCCAAGGTACGTTCCAATACCGCTTCTAAGCGATACGGAACAGTCTAGAGAACGGGAGCTTCGGCTCCCGTTTTTTTTGCCTAGAATTCAGCAAGCTGGATTGTTGATGACAAAAAAGCTGGGTTGATTTCCACTTCGCCGGATCAGAGACCGGTCAGCATCTTTTCGGTCTCATCCCACAAGCGCTCTGCAATCTCCGACGCGATCGCCCACTGTCTAACGCCGGTAAAATCATTGCTGTCGTCCGGCACTAGGCGGGAGATATTGCAGTCCTCACAGTAGACGCCACCCATACCGTTAAGGCACATCGCGGTGGCAGCCCACAGCGACGTGGCACAGCCTTGCGAAGGAGACTTGAAAAGCTTTGCTGCCACGGCGGATGGGTTCCCATCGACGTCTGTCCATCCAAACTCGGCCATTTCTGCGTTGCCCAAATGGCGTTGCAGCGGGGTGAAGATGCCCCCTGGATGAACCGCAAAGCTGCGTAAGCCGTTACCTTGTTCCCGCCGGTCGAGCTCGACAGCCATCAATGACTGGGCCGATTTTGCCTGACCGTAGGCCTGCCACTTATCGTAGGGGCGCTCGTCATAATTCATGTCTGAGAAGTCGACGGCGCCCATGCGATGAGCGATGGACGACAGGGTGATCAGACGTGCACCATTGGCTGCACGCAAAGGATTTATGATCTGTTGCAACAGAGCAAAATGACCCACGTGATTGACGCCTAACTGCCACTCGAGCCCCTGCTTCGTTCGATCTAGGGGACAGGCCATGACGCCCGCGTTGAAGATGGCTAGATCGATGATAGGGTAAGCGCTCGATAAATCCTCGCCATACCGCTCCACCGTTGGCAAATCAGATAGGTCCATAAAGCCGATCTGGTCTGCGGGGATAATTCCTTCTAGCGTCTTTACCGCGCGATCAACGTCGCGCGAAGGAACGAGGACGGTTGCACCCGCGTTCGTCAAGGCGCGAACCGTTTCAACCCCGATACCGGAGTAGCCGCCAGTGACTAAGGCGGTTTTACCGCTGAGATCTACGCCCGCCATGACCTCAGCAGCCTCTGGCTTGCGTCCAATGCCGGTATGAATGGGTGTTTGCTGGCTGGAGATGCTCATGCGTGGTGTATCCAATACTGAGTGATCTGTTAGTGTGGCTTGGTCAACGACGGATGGCTACTACGCAATACAAAGGAACAATAACAATGACGCTAGAAACGATATTCAGTCTCTGCAGTGGGCTCGCAATGTTGGGATGGTTGGGGCTCGTATTTGTGCCCAAGTCGACCGCCGCTCGAGAACTGCTACCAAGCGTTATCATTCCGGTTATTTTGGGTGTGACCTACGCCTATCTCATGTTTTCTTTTCGAGGTGAGGCGCCAGCAGATGGCGGCTTCGGCTCGCTAGCAGAGGTCAAGGCGTTGTTCAGTGTCGACGCCCTTTTGCTCGCAGGGTGGATTCACTATTTGGCGTTCGATCTCTTCATTGGCGCATGGATCGTCAGAGACAGTCAGGATCGAGAGATAAATCACTTTCTGATTCTCCCCTGCCTATTCTTCACGCTCATGACCGGCCCGTTTGGACTGCTCATTTATTTGCTATTGAAAAGGCTCAGCGGTAAGCCGCTAAGTCCGTTAACCGCTTAGCCAAGTACTTAAGCGGTTAAGTTTTCCGCAATGGCATCGAGGAAGCCGTGCATATCAACAATACGCTCGGTCTCGGGCGATGTGGTTTTGCCTTTTAGATCTCCGGTGATTGTGCCTTGTGCGACTGTCTCGATGAGCGCTGCTTTGAGGCGCGCGGCGTAGTGACCGAGCGCGGCATTATCCTCTCTCGTAGCGAGCTCCTCTAGGGCGCTTGCAACAGCAAAAATCAGGGCTGACGAATTGAAGTTGGCCTCTTTACCTTCGGTCTCGAGATAGCGCAGATACAAATCGTGAGCTGTGCCATGAGGTGCCTCGAACAGTTTGGTTCCATCTTTACTGGTGATCACCGAGCTCGCTGTTGCCAGACTCCCGCCCAAGGCCGCGGATATATCGGAGAAGATATCCCCATCTAGGTTTTGGGCCGGATACAGGCCCCACCGAGGCGGATCGCAAATCATTTTGCTTAGCTGACGAGACGGTCGCATGATCATGAATGAGGGTGGCGGTGTATCCAGTGCCGCGAGCTCTTTTCTGATCTCGAGAATGATCGAGCTGTAGACCTCGTCATAGTTGACGAACTCCCGCTTTAAGCCGAAGTAGACTTCCTTCTTGTTAAGTGCTGCGTCTTGGAAGACTTGGCTCACCCAGTCCTTGATGGCCTCCCGATCGTTCGACATAAAGAGGATGGGGTCGCCTGCCTCTACATGGCGTGCATGCTTCTCCTCGCCGTCAACGATGACCTTGATAACACCTTGCTCGGGTGCGGGTGTGTTGTAGCTACCGTATTGGTCGCCACCACCGGCGCTCATGCGGGAAATGGAGACGTGAGCCTTGCGCTCAGGCAAGCCGTATCGCTTGAGCTGCTGCACGAGCTTGAAAAGCTTCATACCACTGACGTTGTCGGGCACACCCCAGAGTGCGCGCTCAGGTGGGTTAGAAACGATGCGAGCTGCCTGCGCGTCGATCAACTCGTAGTGATAGCTCAGTCCAGCCGCTGCGACCTTCTCTTTGTATTCCTGCTCATAGATTTCTTCGATGGCCGCGCGCATAACGCCGTCATATCCCGAAACCACCGTATCTTTCAGTCCTAGGTAGATGTCACGGTTTTCTGCGATAGCGCGTTTGAAAAAGCGATGTGCCCACGCCTTGACCTCGTCCAGGCAGTTGGTCGCCAGCATCCAGGGGTCACCCTTATTAAGCGAACGACGGTGTAACTCAACTGGGTCGCCACTCGAGCCCACAAACATAACTTTTGCCACACCGGTCGCGTTCGACAGTTCGCTATAACTGAAGTCCAGGCCTCCAGTATCCATGGTATCAACTTCGATATCGCGATCGATCCAGTCGGGACGCACGCTCTTAAGGTTGCGAAATTCGATGTCCTCGCGTGTGATGTTGCCGCTAATGCCTTTTCGGATGGCACCGTTCGGCGATTTAGTTGCCAAAGGGTCGAGCGCAGATTCGTCAATCTCTGGGTGTTTCGCGAGCAAGTCATCCAGCTGAGCGCGATTAACTGTCATGCCCGCGTTCTTGATTCCCACGCCATGGGCTTTCAGCGCGTTAATGGCCTGGTGAATAACCTGGCCATTAGTCGTGAAGCGTTTGGGTGCCGAGAGGTCAATCTCCACAAGCTCGATATCGAGGGGTAAGGACACAAAACGCGCCAGAATTTCGGTAAAGGCGACCTGCGCCATTTCATCACCGTGAAGTACGACTAATGGCTTTTGTACCTTTATCTTTTCACTCAACGCGCGATCCCCCTAAGACCCATGGCTACGGCATCTGATGGCCGCAAATTAATGGCGCGCAGAGTACCGAATCGCCCGGGTAAACCCTAGGTTACTTTTGCACAACTGCTGGGTTTAAGCGGCGAAGTGAGCGTTTTTAAAGATGAGTGGTCGGTGAGATTGTGAAGCCCCGCTCAGCGAGGCTCCTCTAATAGATCACCGAAAAATATGCCGTTCACTAGCAGGCGCTGCGAACCCCACCAAAAGGCTCGGAACGTCGGACTGTCCAAGCTCAGTACAACAGCACCTGCCCCCAACTCGTTGACCACCAAGCCCGCTGAATTTGCCACCAGCTCTCGGTTCTCGTCCGACATATACCCAGAGAGTAGGGGACTGTCCGTATAAACGACGGGTGACGAGTAGGCGTTGTCAGAGGGGTTCATGAAACGGTTCGTTGTTCTGAAGACAGCGATCTCCTCCGAGTCATAGCCATAACCCAGTGGATGCGACACATCGAGGTTCCCAGCCAATATCGCACCGCGTACCAGTTTGAATGCGTACTCGTCCGACGCCGAAGCAAACGACCGTCTCTCGGGCAGCTTGCTCGCCTGCTCTTGAGCGCTAGCGCCTTTTTTGGCGGCAGCTTTGAGCTCGTCGGCTTGAGTTTGCTGAGCTGTTTTTCGCCAGGTGACATCGGCGAGATCGTTATCAGCAGCCCAGGCTACGGTCGAGGCACCTTGAGCCCATAAAATGCCACCTTGTCTAACGAAGCTTTCCATTTGTTTCACGGCGCCTGATGAGCGAAGGGGGCTCGTCATAATCACGTGGCTGTAATTCGATAGATCCACTCGCCCTAATCGGTGACTATCCACCATAGTGACTGGCATATCGACGCGTGTGTCGAGTAGGTGCCACACCTCACCGTTGCTGTACGCCGAGGTATTGGGGCCCGTAATTAGTAACACCTTTGGTAGCGACAGCACGGAGAAGCCTCGACTACCAAGATCAATGCCCTCAGGAGTGTAGCTACTGGCTGCAGCGAATATGCGCGCGCCCATCGCTTTTGCTTCTCGCAATAGCGCTACGGCATCGCTGGGGATGTCTCCTTTAATGGGTGGCGCAACGAAGAGCGTGCCGTAACCGAAACGCTGGCGGCCAGCGTCGGTGGTGACTGCGGTAAACGGTGCCTGTGCTACCCGCACGTTGGCGCCGGTTTCAAGCAGATCGTAGAGGAGTGCGGGGGCTTTTGAGTCTCGCCAGTCAATCAGATAACCGATCGGTGACGCGGCAAGTTCGCTAGCGGCCGAGCCTGAACCGACGCTGGTATCCAGCGGGGCCGTCTTCACATTGCGAACCGCATCGCGCGTGTGAGTGAGATTAAAGGCCCATGGCAGTGTCCAGGTTGATACGTCGTAGAAGACGTTCTCTTCAAATTCCAGTTGCTCGCGCCACAGAGTTTCAAGGTAGGTTGCTTGAGGTTGGTCGAGTTGAATCGCAATTGCCTCACCGGCTCGGAATGTCTTGCCGTTCACCGTCACGTCCGCCGCCAATCCTTCAACCTCTATCTGATGTCCCTCCAGGATGCGGACAAATTCATTGAGCCGGGTTGGATCGCCGGTGGCGCTTGCAAGGTAGTGTCCACGACGCTTCGGCTGATTTTCATAGAAGCCTCGCTGGTAGCTAAGGAGTTCATCCTTCAGTGCTGCAGTCGCTTTAATCGAGGACAGGGATGCGCGGAACTGATTAGAGATGCTGAACGGGAACGTGAGCTCGCCATTCACCGTGTCTTGCACAGCGCCTCGTGACGAGGGCTGCTCGAAGAGAATACCCACTGTGCCAAAGAGGTCGGGGTAGGTTGACCCTTTACCCATGAAGAAGTCGTCATACCCTTCCTCGGTAAAGTAGCGAATACCCTCACCGTCAAATACCTCCGCGTGGAACTCGCCAATTTTGGCGGTCAGCGTTTGATTGATTTGCGGCGTTAGCGGGTTGGTACGCTCAGGTTTGCCGGGCATAAAAAAGAAATTGCTGTTGCTACCCTGCTCGTGGAAGTCGAGCTGAACATTGGGTTTCCACTCATGGAATAAAGCCAACCGCCCGCGACTCTCTGGGTGCTGATGCGGCAGCCAGTCGCGGTTTAGGTCGAACCAGTAGTAGTTGGTCCTTCCGTTGGGTACCGCTTCGGTATGCTCACGGTCGTTTGCGTCGTGGCTGGGATTCATTCCGCGGTGCCCATTCGTCCAGTAGGCAAATCGATCCAGGCCATCAGGATTCAGCATGGGGTTAAAAATAATAACCACGTCGTCGAGCTGGTTTAGTAGCGCCTCGTCTTTCGCAGCATTAAGGTAGTAGGCAACAAGCGGCGTTGAGTTGGCACCGCTGGGCTCGTTTCCGTGAATGCTATACATCATGTGTAGCACCGCGGGTTGGTCCGCGAGTACGACATTGGTGTCGGGATCGATAATGGAGGCACGAGCCGCTCTAATCTCATCGAGTCTGGCAATATTCTCAGGCGTTGATATCGCGTAGCTGACCAGCGGACGGCCGCCGTACGTGCGGGCGTGCTCCCCAAGTGCTGTCATTCGTGGTGATGCCTCTGCAAGTGCATCGAGGTAAGCCACGATTTCATAGTGATACCAGTGACGCTCTCCCACATCGACACCCGTGACCTCTTTGGGTGTTGGAAGCGAGTCATCTAAGGCCGGTAGGTCAGTGAGAACATCATTGAGTGACAAGCTTGCGGCCTGCGTATTAAGCGTCAGTAGAAGGGTCAGAGAAAAGAGTGCGTGCTTCATGGGTCATACCTTGATTTTTATCGTGTAGATAATAGCCGGACTCCTGTAGTAAGCGGCAACTTAAACCTTCTTTAAAAGTACTTGAAAGGGTAATCTCGAGTCGAAAGCGCCAAAAATAACAAACGCTAAGGAGTCGCAATGAGCGATCACGGTCAAGTCAGTCTTGGACGAAAGGTCGCCTATGGCTTCGGCTCTGTTGCGTTTGGGGTGAAAAGCAACGGCTTCGATTATTTCTTTCTCATCTTTTACAGCCAGGTCATGGGGGTTAGTGCTTACCTCGTCAGTCTGGCCTTAATGATCGCGCTCATTGTCGATGCGCTCAGCGACCCGCTCATTGGCTACTTATCGGATAACACACGCTCGCGTTGGGGAAGGCGCCATCCGTTTATGTATGCCGCCGCATTTCCGGCTGCCATCGCGTATTACTTTGTCTGGAATCCGCCCTCGGGGCTTCAAGGGGATGCGCTGTTTCCTTACATCGTCACGATCGCTGTGTTGGTGAGAACCCTGGTCACCGTCTACGAGATTCCAAGCTCCTCGCTCGTCGCTGAAATGTCCGATGACTACGATGAGCGAACCAATATGTTGAGCTATCGCTACTTTTTCGGTTGGACCGGTGGGACGCTGATGGGTGCCTTTGCAACTATTTTTGTTTTAGTACCCACGGCAACCATCGGTAACGGGATGTTCAATGTGGAGGGGCACGGGCAGGTAGGTGCCATAGCGGCGATGGTTATTTTTGTGGCCATGATGGTGTCGAGCATGGGGACGCATAAGATGATCCCCGACCTAAAGGCGCCCCCGCCGCCAAGACAGATGACTATTGGCTTGATTTATCGGGAGGTGTTCGAGACCTTGGCCAGTCGTTCCTTTCTGGCCCTGTTTCTGGCGGCGTTGTTTGGCGCGGTGGCAGCCGGTGTTTCCACAACCCTCAGCTTTTATTTCTCGACCTTTTTCTGGGAGTTCACCACCGAGCAGATTGGCCTCATCTCCCTGAGTGTTGTCATATCAGCGGTGCTTGCGTTTTTTATTGCGCCGGTAGTTTCTAGAAAGTTCGGTAAAAAACGAGGCGCCATTACCGTTGGCTTAATGGCCTTTACCGTGGCACCTGCCCCCATCCTTCTGCGGTTGCTTGGCTTCATGCCAGACAACTCAGACCCCTCGTTATTCCCGTTGGTACTGAGCATTACGGTCATTGATGTGGCGCTCATCATTACCTATCAGATCTTATCTTCATCCATGATTGCCGATCTGGTTGAGGAGGCGGAAATCAAAACGAAGCGGCGCAATGAGGGCGTTTTCTTTGCCTCGGTTACCTTTATTCGAAAAGTCACGCAAGGCATTGGTGCAGCGGTGGCTGGCGTACTACTGACGGTCAGTCAGTTTCCCCCGGGCGCGACGCCTGATCAGGTGCCAGAATCGGTGCTGAGTAGCTTTGGCTGGCTGTATGTACCTGTCATCTTCAGTCTATGGATGCTGATGATTGCGAGCTTGTCCTTGTACTCGGTGGACCGGAAAAAGCACGAGCAGAATCTGGCTACGCTCAGGGCTGAAGACTGACCCGCATCCAGCCAATAGCTAACGGCGATCATCGGATCTCGGAAGCAACCCCGTTTGACTGGAAACCGACAGTAACTGGCCATCCTGGGTGAATTGATGGGTAACGCCCATCGCCGCACCGTCTCGAAAGCCTGACATCTGAGTCACGCAAAGAATCCATTCTGTGGCATGCGTCGAGAAAACCCTGAAGGTGTTGTCGAGACTGGTACCTCGGAAGCTTTCAGGATGTAAACCGAGCATAAAGTCGGAGGTGATAGCTAACAGTCCTGCCGAGATGCGGTGCGAGTCTTTGGAGCGAATCCACATGGCCCCCAAACCTTCATCAGGCGCTGCTATGGCCATTCGCCGTTCAAACTGCGCGATCAGATCCTGATCATTGTTGTGGTCAAGATCGGTTTTGACCGGGCAGTCCTCTGGCGGTGCCACCTGGGGCATGCTCACAAACTGGCGCTCCGTTCCCTGGCGACCGCCGAGTGCGCCAGACATGGTTTGAAGAACCGTACCGTCTGCGGTCAGTGTCACCAGCACCTGGCTAATGCTCCTCCCACCACCCAGTAATTCAACCTCAATATCGATCGACTGATTCAGCAGTCCAGCGTTCACGAACTGAATCGTTGACCAAAGTAGCGGCTTACCAGAGACGATCTCGGCGGCCTCAATCGCAGCCGCTTGGGCAACACCCCCCATAATGAACTCATAGCCTGCGGGTCCCACACAAGCTTGTTCTGATGCAACAAGCTCAAATTTGCGTTCGTCTTTCACCGACGGCTGGGGAGACCAAAATGCCATCAGCTCACCTTGTTATTCGATCGCATGACATAAAAACAAGCGGCGACAATTATTGCCGCGCCTAACCACATTGAGGCGCCTGGCAGTTCACCAAACAAGAAAAAACCGATGAGGGCCGCCCATATCAGCTGGGTGTAAGTCATAGGCGCGAGTTTGGCTGCGGGAGCACGTGCGTAGGCAATGGTCGTGAGAGACCAGAAGCTCACACCAAAAAAGGCACACAGTACATAGCCACCCAAGAGTTCAACCGTGGGTTGGGTATCCATCAAAAAGAACACGGGCAGCACATAAAGCGCAGGCAAGGTATTGGCAAAGAAGGCTACAACGATCGGGTCCTCGCTCTGCGATCGAAACCGCAGTAGGACAACAGACAGGGCGTGGCAGAGCGAGGCCAGTATGGGTGCGAGATAGCCCAGCACTGGGCCATCAATTTGCCCCGAGAGCAGCTGGGTTTCTGTGTTGACGATAAACAGGGCGCCGGCGAAGCCCACCAAGGTACCGCCAATGACATCACGTTTGAGTGGCTCGCGCATGAGTAGCCATGCGAGCGGGCCAATCATCAGTGTACCGGTGAGTCCTAGTGCCGCGGCCGTGGCCAGTGGTATTTGGGTGACTGACCAAAAAAATAAGCTTGCCGCCGAGATTTGAAAAAAGCCTCTGAACACGTGAAACGGAACAGCGGACCAGCCGGGTAAGGGAGGTCGGAAGATAAACCAGAGCAGGATGACCAATGCGGCGCCTAGGGTGTATCGCCAGGCCGTAATGACCACGACGCTCTCGTACACGGACAGCCCCTTAATCATCGCATTCATGCACGAAGCAAAAAAGATGGCTGCAGCCCCAATAAAATAGGGCGAGCGAGCGAGCGATAAAAGTCGGGACATAACGTGGTAGCGACGAGGCAACCTGAGGTTCAGGTTAGCCCTCGTCTCAGAGCCTTTTGTGAATGCTAATCGCGGTCAGTGGCGATAATGCCTGCGAGACGTCTTGCTAGCGACTGTTTTTTTCCAAAATCGGTCTCTCGGAGTACCTGAATACGCTGCGCTTGCGGCGATCCCGCGCCGTGCATGGATTCGGTGAGGTAACCCACCGCGTTACGACCCAGTGTCATGTTCTCAATGAGACGCAGCATGCGTGTTCGATCCTCGGTCGTCACCGATGTCTTGCCTTGTAGGTATTTATCCAGCTGAGGACCAATCGTCTCATGCTCAAAGTCTGCCTGTGATGGCAGTGTCACCATCAGTCCGCCTGCCAGATCCTGTGCTAGTCGAGATATCTCATAGGGGAAGCGCGTGACGTTGTGCTTGCAGATATTGGCGAGAATGGGGTCATTGATGAACGCACCACTCTCGTGCTGAGTGGCCTCATAGGATGAGGCAATACCCGACGAGTAAATGGTTTCATTGAGATGGGTCATTTCGACCAGCTTGTCGCGCACATGGCTAGCAGTCTCTGCACCGTTCATTTCCGCGACACTGGATGCGGCACCGATCATGACATCGCCCAGGCCGGTCTTACAGACATAACTCGCGCGGTGGTAGGCGGTAAATCGAGAGACAAGCTCCTGCGCAAACTCGTACTCGCCATCCATTAATACGTGCTCCCACGGTATGAAGACATCGTCGAAAATAACGAGCGTCTCTTGACCGCCGTACTTGGCATTCCCTTTGTCGATGTCGCCCGCTTCGAGTGCACGCGTGTCACAAGACTGGCGACCATAGACGTAGGTTAGGCCTGCCGCTGTTGCTGGGATCATGCCAATGACGGCGTAGTCCTTGTCGCCCTCAAGCATGTTCATGGTGGGCATGACGCAAATCCAGTGCGAGTTGAGACCTCCTGTCATGTGCGCCTTGGCGCCTTTGACATAGAGGCCTGCTTCAGTTCGTCGAGTGACGTGCATAAAGAGGTCCGGATCTGCTTGGTCACTCGGGCGTTTACTGCGATCACCCTTTGGATCAGTCATGCCGGCGCCGACAATCAAGTTGTTGGCTTGCGCTTTCTTCAGGAAGTTAACGTAGCGCTGGTGGTAGGGTGTACCGTGCTTCTTATCGATGTCGTAGGTAATCGAGAACAATACGCTCAAGGTATCGAGCCCAGCGCAGCGCTGAAAGCAGGTACCGGTAAGCTGGCCCATGCGCCGCTGCATCTTATTTTTTTGTACCAGGTCCTCAGCCGATTCGGGGACGTGGAGGAAGCGGTTAATTTGCTGCTCTGAGATGGATGACCAGGCGGTGGCCAGGTCGGGGTCCTCGTCCGCAAGAATGTAAGACTCCGCCATCGCGTTGATGGAGGGTCTGACGATTGGATGATCTACCGGCTCCTCGATTCGCTCGCCAAGCAGATACACATCAAGGTTGCGGCCTCTGAGACTGTCAATGTAGTCGTCGGCCGTTTTCAGTTCGGAGAACTGCTCCCATTGCTGCTCGGCCGTGAGCTCCTTGTGTTGCCCTTGGGTTAGATCGTTCATGGCGCTGTTATCCTTTTTACACACCTTAGTTAAAACAGAAATGTGCGGACATAGCAATCGTACTGATCACTAGCTTTTAATCAGATTCTGCTAAAGTAAAGGTGAGTTCACAGAAGAATAAAAGACTGCGAATAAGGGACGCTTGATGACAGCCGCCGTATCTGGAAACGTAAGTTTTGACCCCGATCAGTTGCGAGAGAAGTATCGGGAGGAGCGCGATAAGCGCATCCGAGCCGACGGCAATGATCAGTACATCGAGGTCTCAGGCGACTTCTCGCACTACATTGATGATCCGTACGTTGAACCCGGCTTCGAACGTGATGCTATTCAGACGCAGGTTGAGGTGCTCATTATCGGCGGTGGTTTCGGGGGTATGCTCGCGGCCGCGCGTTTAAGAGACACAGGCATTAACGACTTACTGATCGTCGAAAAAGGCGGCGGCTTTGGCGGCACCTGGTACTGGAATCGTTATCCTGGCGCCTCTTGCGATATCGAGTCACTGGTCTATTTCCCGCTCCTCGAGGAGACAGGCTTCGTTCCCAAGCAGCGCTACACCAATGCCACGGAAACGCTCGAGTACTGTCAGGTCATCGCCGAGCAATACAAGCTTCACGACATTGCGCTCATGCAAACGCAGATCCTGAGTACGGACTGGTCGGAAGAGGAAGGGCTGTGGGTCGCGCGAACCAACCGCGGCGACGTTATCAAAGCGACCTTTGTTATTCACTCAAATGGGCCGTTGAATCGTCCTAAGCTGCCCGGTATACCCGGCATCGATAGCTACACAGGGCACACGTTTCATACCAGTCGATGGGATTATGACTATACCGGCGGCGGTCCTTTTGGCGGCCTCGATAAGCTCGCGGACAAGCGTGTGGCTGTCATCGGTACGGGCGCAACAGCAGTCCAATGCGTACCGCATTTAGCCGCAGGCGCGAAAGAACTGTATGTCTTCCAGCGGACACCTTCGTCGATTGATGTGCGCAACAACACAAATGTTGACGCTGAGTGGGTCAAGTCTCAGTCCCCGGGCTGGCATCACAAGCGCCGAACCAACTTCGAATCGCTTCTCGCCGGGATGCCCGTGAAAGAAGATCTGGTGCGCGATGGTTGGACCGAAGCATTTCGGGATATTTTTGGTGAGCTGCGTCAATACCGACCCAGCGGCTGGCGTCTGTTGTTGTGGAGTCTGGGTTGGGCGTTTTCCAGTGCGCGTAAAGAACGCGGTATCAAGCAGTATCTTACCGATAAAGCTATGGTCGAAATGGGTCTTCAGGAAAAAATGGAGATGGCAGATTTCGCCAAAATGGAAAAGGTCCGAGCGCGCGCCGACGCTGTGGTTGATAACTCGGAGACTGCCGAATCGCTAAAGCCTTATTACCGACAGTTCTGCAAGCGACCCTGTTTCCATGACGAGTATCTGCAGGCCTTTAACAACCCTAATGTGACGCTTGTGGATACGGACGGCCAAGGTGTCGAGGCGTTCACGGAAAAAGGAGTGGTTGCTAACGGTCAAGAATATGAGGTCGATTGCATTGTGTTCGCTACAGGCTTCGAGGTGGGCACCGACTACTCGCGTCGGGCTGGCTATTCCATTACCGGTGTCGATGGCCTGACCATTTCCGAGAAGTGGGCCGATGGCATGGCGACCTTCCACGGTCTCCACACAAGAGGTTTTCCTAACGCCTTTTTCTTTGGTCCTCAACAGTCGGGCTTCACCGCAACCTATACCTTCGCGCTCGATGAGAACGCCATGCAAACTGCCTACATTTTAGGTGAGTTAAAGAAGCGTGGTGCTAAACGCGTGGATGCTTCTGAAAAGGCGGAGAGCGCCTGGATCAACACCATTAAGCGTGTGGCGAGGCAGACCGAAGAGTTTCAGAAGTCCTGTACGCCCGGTTATTACAATAACGAGGGGCACGTTGAGTTTGAGTCTCAAAACACCTTTTACGGTGGTGGCCCCATAGAGTTCTTTAACCTCATGGCTAAATGGCGCGCCGCCGGCGATTTAAAAGGACTCGAAATTTCCTAGCAGTACACGTTATGGTCTCCGGGTTGTTTATAGGAAGTGAGTAACTCATGACTTGGAAACCGGAAGTTGACGAGATCAAAAAGCGCCGAGCGCTCGCGCTCGCTCAGGGCGGACCCGAAGCGGTTGCCAAGCAGCACAGTCAGAACCGACTGACCATTCGCGAACGGGTCGATCAGTTACTGGACCCCGGTTCATTCGAGGAGCTGGGACCGGTCGCGGGCACCCCTGTTTACAACGAGGCGGGCGAACTCGTTAGCTACGATCCGGCTAATTTCATTTTGGGTTTCGGTAAGGTGAATGGCCGGCGTGTCATTGTCGGTGGTGAGGACTTCACCATGCGCGGCGGTTCGCCCTCGCCGGCGGGGCTTCGGAAAAGCGTTTATGCCGAAGACCTCGCAGTTCAGTACAAAGTACCACTGATTCGATTGCACGAGGGCTCGGGCGGCAGTGTGGGTGGTACCGGCGGCAAGGGGCCCAATCTCCCAGGACCGGTGAATGCGCCTTCGCGTTTTCGCTCCGTCGCACAAGCAATGGCGACCGTGCCGGTGGCGACAGCCGCCATGGGTGCCGTCGCTGGACTGCCTGCCGGTCGGCTCGTGGCATCACACTTCTCGGTCATGTCGAAAAGAACCGCACAAATCATTACGGCGGGCCCTGCCGTGGTCGAGCGGGCTATGGGTGAGAAAAAGACCAAAGATGAACTGGGCGGTTGGAAGGTGCACACCAAGAACGGCACGGTGGACAACGGTGCGGACGATGAGAGTGCCTGCATCGAGGAGATAAAGCGTTTCCTTTCCTACATGCCTGATAACGTGAATCAGTTGGCTCCGGTTATTGAGTGCGAGGACCCGGTTGACCGCTGCGAGGAGTCGCTACTTGAAGTCGTGCCGCGCGATCGACGCGTAGCGTTTGAGATGCGCAAGGTGATCAAGGCGGTATTTGATGAGGGCAGTTTTTTTGAAATGGGCAAAGGCTATGGCCGCTCCCAAATAACCGGTCTTGCACGCCTCAACGGACAAACGGTCGGGGTGTGGGGAAACGACTGTAAATTCCTTGCCGGCTCGATGACGGCAGACGGAGCCCACAAAGCGCGACGGTTCATGGAATTGTGCGAGACCTTTAGTTTTCCCATTGTGACCTTGGTCGATGAGCCGGGATTCATGATTGGGAGTCAGGCGGAGCGCGAAGCGACCATTCGCCATGGAACCTCTGCGGTGCTGACAGCGGCCATGACCACGGTGCCGTGGGCGGCGGTGATGGTTCGGCGCTCCTTTGGCGTTGCGCAGGCAGCGCACTATGGTCCCGAGGCTTACGTACTGGCCTGGCCATCGGCTGAGAGCGGACCTCTGCCGGTCGAGGGCGGCGTTGCCGTTGCCTTTCGTCGCGAAATCGAGGCGGCGCCGGACCCTGATGCCAAGCGTCGGGAACTCGAAGAGATGTTGGCCGCTAAACAGTCACCGTTTCCGCGTGCAGAGGCGTTATCCGTTCATGATCTGATCGACCCGCGTGAGACACGACCCGAACTCTGTAAGTGGTTGGCGCGTGTCCAGCCTCTATTACCGGATTTACTAGGCCCATCGGCCTTCGCCATTAGACCTTGAGACTGGGAGATACATTGATGACAAAGATCGAGCTGGAAACGGGTGGTTCAGTCTGGAAGCTTCTGGTTGCAGAGGGCGACACGGTCGAGGAAGGGCAGACCTTATTTATTCTTGAGGTTATGAAGATGGAGGTGCCTTACGAGGCACCTCAGTCGGGAACGGTTATCGCGTTGCACATTGCGGAGGGGGACTCGGTAGCTGAGGACGATGTCGCTTTAGAAATTGGTTAGCCTATTCCTCGTAGCTCAAACCCCAGCCATAAGGGAACAGCGGGTTGGCCGTATCATCGGGTACGTCTTCCAGCTGGGACTCTACTTCAGCCATCGACGACGGCAGTTCAAACGGTAGCTTGCCCACTGGATTGTGTCTGCCGAACAGGATATCCAGCATGGCTTCATCGGATACCCCAAAAGTTCCCACCAACGCGCCACTCATGCCCTTAAGTTCGGTCAGGACCGCGGGCCGGTTGAGGTCAACCAAGGTCACCAGCTGACTGACGTCGCTGTAGGACGCGGCTTTGGCAAGAATCTCATCGCTAAACGCAAGATTGGTGTCGGGAAAGCGTGTGGCCATCATCTGATCGAAGGTGCTGTCGGTACCGGCTGGTTGGTTGCCATTAAAGACGGTGTTGAGGAATAGCAATACGGCGTCGGCCTGCTCGGGCGTATCGACTACCGTTCCGTAGTTGGCTGCGACACTGGGCGCTAGGCCATCGACGAAGATCCGTGTCTCTGCGGCTAACGGTAGCGCGCTACTACTGTTATCGAGCAAGACCACAGCGTTTCGCTGGGCTGTCATGCCGAGTGAGACGTACTGGGGCAGATTCACTGCGTCTTCGACTGCGGTTTCATCGACGAACGGCGACTCGAAAAGCCCTAGGTCGAATTTGTTTTTCAAAATTCTGCGAACTGACTCGTCGATGCGAGCTTCGCTGATGACGCCTTGATTCACCAAATCCACGATGTATTCGGGCTCGCTCTCCCCGCCGTATTGATCGACCCCAGCCTCGATCGACTTTAGATAACGTTCTTCCACGGTAAGTGGCTCAACGCCCCATATGCGACCCGTAATAACCCCCCAGTCCGTACAGATGACACCCTCAAAGCCGAGCTCATCGCGGAGGAGGTCGGTCAAAATGTAACGATTGAATGCCATGGCTACGTCCTCATCGGTTTGTCCGGTGGGAATGCCGTAATAGGGCATAACGACACGCATGTCGTTCTCAATGGCGGCGATAAAGGGGGCGAGGTGATAGTCAAAGTTGTTACCCGGGTATACCTGACTCTCGCCCGATTTGAGGTGTGGGTCTAGACCATCCAACTGGGGTCCGCCGCCCGGGAAATGTTTAACCATGGTCATGACGCTCTGATTGCTCAGGCGCTCTCCCTGAAAACCCTTCATATAGGCGACGGTCATTTCAGCTGACAGCGCTGCATTTGAGCCAAAGGTGCCAAAGTTTCTTGCCCATCGTGGCTCGGTTGCCATGTCGCTCATGGGGTGCAGCGCTGTGGTGAAGCCCATAGCGCGGTATTCAGCAGCAGCGATTTTGCCAAAGGCCTCAAGCATGCTCGCGTCGCGGCCGGCAGCAAAGCCGAGCTGCGATGGCCATTTCGAGACGCCGCCCAATGTAAACGAAGCGATCCCGCCGCCCCTCGGGACTTCGTGAACCGGGTCGCTACTGATAGAGAGTGGAATGCCGAGACGCGTCCTTTCCGCAATTCGCTGCAATTCGTTGAGTCGCTTGGCGATGTTCTCTGGGCTGGCACCGCCATAGAAATTAAAGTGCGTCACTGATTTCCGTGTGATGAGTTCCTCGATGGCTGTGCCCGCATTCATCGCTTCAAGAAACACTCGGAATAGGGGGTCTGGCTCAATCAGCACGGGCGGGTGAAACATTTGACCGACTTTTTCCTCGAGGGTCATTTGATTCAGGAGATCCTCTACCCGATCGGTCGTTGCGACGCGATAGTCCTCGTAGGGGTCCAGCTCGCCGTTGCGGTTTAAGTCGCGAAAAGCCTCTCCATCCGCGCTGATGGGCGCGGCGATCGATGATTGTGCGAGCGACGCCTTCATCTTACTGATGGGTTTTAGGAAAAGGTTAGCCGCGTAAAGTGCTGCAACAACGACAGCGATGATCAAAACGCGAACCACAAGCTTAATTATTGTTTTCATATGAAGACCTCATGCCCCCGTCGGAAGTATTCAGTCACGACCGGTTGGGTTAAGGTAAAACGCATGGCCCCGAGCGTCCAATAAAAACAATGGCAAGGAGCAAGACAACATGCTGAATACCAGCGCTAGAGAACTTGCTATGCGTATGTGGATGGGAGAGCTCTCATCCGTTGAAGTAACACAGTTCTACATAGACCGAATTGAGAAGCACAACCCAGCGATCAATGCAGTGATTGCAGAGCGATTTGAGGCTGCACTCGACGAGGCTCGACAGGCGGATGAGAAGGTGCGACGCGGAGAGCCTTTGGGTGCTCTTCATGGATTACCGATGACCATCAAAGATGCCTATGAGGTGACCGGTTTGACTTGTGAGGTCGGGCATCTTCCTTTCAAAGGGCGAGTCTCCGATAGGGATGCGGTTGTGGTTCAGCGATTGCGAGCGGCTGGCGCTGTCATTCTTGGTAAGACGAATACGCCACTTCACTGCGCGGATCTGCAGACCTATAACGATATTCACGGCACGACGAATAACCCGCATAACCTTGCCCATACACCCGGAGGATCCTCTGGCGGCGCGGCAGCGGCGCTGGCTTCGGGTATGACACCGCTCGAGTTCGGCAGCGATATCGGTGGGTCCATCAGAACGCCTTCGCATTTTTGTGGTTTGTTTGGTCACAAGCCCACCTTCGACATTATTCCGCAGCGAGGGCATGTGCCCCCAAGGCATGGTGCAAGAACAACCGGCGCCTTAACTGTAATGGGACCATTGGCGCGTTCCGTTGATGACCTTGAATTGGCGTTTGATCTCACAGTGGGTCTCGATGAACAACGCAGCTCAGGTCTGCGGCTTGAATTGCCCACCTCACGAGTAGATTCACCGAAGCAGGTCAGAGTTGGACTGTGGCTAGGTGATGATTATTGTCCTGTAGATAGAGAAATCCTTTTAGGTATCGAGCAAGCTGCGCGCTCGCTTGAAGTCATGGGTGCCTGCGTGGAAGAAGCGAGGCCCAGTTTTAGTTTGGCTGAGCATCATGAGACGTACCTGATGCATCTATCGCCCATTATTGCGTCGGGATTTGGTCCACGCGAAATAAACCTCATGCAGCAGATCGCGGGCGCCAGTGAACCTGAAGATAAGTCGCCCAATACGCTGCAGGCTCGCGGCGCTCTCTTGGCGCATCGGGAGTGGTTAGTATGGAATGAAATCCGTGCGCACCTAGTAGATCAATGGCGTTCTTTCTTTGACGATTACGATGTCCTCATTTGTCCCGTTACACCCACTACTGCCATGCCACATGATCAGGAGACGTCGTATGGCGCACGCAAAATATGGGTCAACGGAGAAGCTCGGCCCTATTCAGACAATGTGGTCTGGGCCGGGGTAGCCACCCTCTGTGGGCTGCCATCCACAGCAGTGCCCGTCGGCAGGCACAGTGATGGCCTACCTTTTGGGCTTCAGATTATTGGCCCTGAATATGCGGATAGAACGACGATGGCTGTTGCGCGCTGGTTGGAGGAGGCGGGGCAC
>Ga0255771_1000435_pt1 | contig 48303 bp, 43 predicted proteins | sample 011ome_19_FD_179969 | JGI IMG/M metagenome (GOLD analysis project Ga0255771, IMG submission 179969) | Coastal salt marsh microbial communities from the Groves Creek Marsh, Skidaway Island, Georgia - 011510BT metaG (version 2) | ecosystem: Environmental > Aquatic > Marine > Intertidal zone > Salt...
ATAAATCGGCAACATTTGCCACATCATCTACACAGCAAATCGTCCGTGCGCCCAGCTTTGGCAACCGGGCTAGCCGGTCAATCTTTGCCAGATCACGCACCTGATTGGATACCAGCACATCCTTGATTCCGCCGCGCACAAACGCTTCGGCTTCGCTGACCTTTTGGCAACAAACACCGCAACTGCCGCCAAGCCTTTCCTGTAACAATGCAACATCAACTGATTTATGCATCTTGCCGTGCACACGGTGCCGCATACCCATTTCCTTGGCAAAGTCTCCCATTTTGATGATATTACGTTCCAGCGCGTCAAGATCCAGCACAAGACAAGGTGTCTGTATATCTGCCTCATCCATGCCGACCGAAGCCGGGATGTTATAGCCGACTTCTAGTTCTTCGACTTTTGTTTTCATATTCATTTTGTGTCTCCTCAGCCCGCAATCCAGGGCAGATTAGGGAACCGGCTTAGATCGGGTTTGGTCCACCGCTCGCCCAATCGATAAGCTGCACCGTATGCCGGACCGGCAGGCTAGGCCGGTTTAGTTGGCTGATACAGCCGATATTGCCAGCGGCGATAAGCGTTGCACCAGTTTTCTCAAGGCTCTCTATTTTACGCGCCTTTAACGCATCGGCCATGTCTGGCTGTAGGATATTATAAACACCCGCCGACCCACAGCAAAGATGCCCATTTGCTGGTTGCACAACGTCAAAACCGGCCTGACGCAATAGCCGCATCGGCAGGTCGTGGATTTTCTGCCCATGTTGCAGCGAGCAAGCCGAATGATAGGCAATCTTGCCGCGGCCACCAGCTGGTGCTGGTTGCAAGACAGACTCGATATCAAGCCCGTCCAGCAATTCAGAAATATCAACGCATTTATCCGACACAGCCTTGGCAATGCCAGCAAGCTCGGCGTCACCTTTCATCATATGGCCATAATCCTTGACCATCGTTCCGCATCCCGACGCATTGACCACAATCGCATCAATCCCATCTGTTTTCATTTCGTCATGCCATGCAAGAATGGCCGCACGAACCGTATCATGCGCGCGGCTTGTCTCGCCGATGTGATGTGCCAATGCACCGCAACAATGCGCCTCAGACCGGACAACAACCTCAACCCCGAGGCGGTTGAGCACACGGATCGTACTGGCGTTAATATCCGGATCAAGCGCGCGCTGCGCGCAGCCAGCCAGCAAGGCCACGCGCTTGACTGGCTTTTGATCAGGGCGGAACACCGCATCACGCGCGCCAACCGGATCAAATGGCTTTAGCTGTGCAGGAATTTTCGTCAGTGCCGCCCGCATTGACCGCGGCATCGCCCAGCTAAATACCCGCCCTATCCGCGCCAGCGCAAGCAATGCCCGAAACCGGCCTGCATGCGGAATGATCATGCCAAGCATCCGCCGCATTGCCTTATCAGCAAATTGGCGCGGCACTAGCTTGTCCAGCTTTTCCCGGCCAATATCGAGAAGATGCGGATAATCAACCCCTGAAGGACAGGTTGTTGTACAGGACAAACAGCCAAGACAACGATCGATATGATAGCTGGTATTTACCGAAACAGTCTCCGGACTTTCCAAAACTTCACGCAACATCCAGATACGCCCACGCGGGCTATCACGCTCATCGCCAGTAATCACAAAGGTTGGACAGGTGGCAGTGCAGAAACCGCAATGAACACAACTGCGAAGAATATTGTCAGCTTCGCTGATAACCGGATCGGCAAGCTGTTCTGCGGTGAAATGAGTTTGCATAGACCTTGCCCCCTAGATGCCGTCGTGCATACGGCCAAAATTAAGCACTGACATGGGATCGAATGCCGCCTTCACCCGTTTATGCAATGCGTAATGCGCGGCGGGCAAAGGCTGGAATGGCGCGATAACCGCTTTACTATTGCCCTGATCGCGGATCAATTGCGCATAGCCGCTGCCATTCGCCGCTAACGCGGCACGCAACGCCGCGCCAAATTCGCCCCCTGACGGCCCTGCAAGCCATAATAGCCCGCCAGCCCAATCAGCAAAATAAGCCAGATCAAACTGGTCTGATAAGGCCGCGATAATTGATGGCGCAGACGCCGGCGCACAGGATAATTTCCAGATATCGCCAGCGACATCCTCGAGCAGTTCGACATCGCGAATGGCCTGCCACAATGATGTGCTGGCATCATTATCAATCTCGAGGCCGCGCTCAAAAGACGCCAATAGATGCGCCGCCCGATCAGCAACCGAAACGTCAATTCCCTCAAGCCGGATCACCGCCACCATTGTTGCCGAAATATCAATCCCAGCTTTGGCAGCGATTGCGCGTGGCAAAATAGCGGCCGCATTCGGTTCATGTGGGCTGGCAAAAATTGCGGCAATGCGCGCGACCGCAGCGTCACTATCATCACAAGCAAATAAAAGGCTGATATTCGTCTCGGGCTTTGGCAGGGTCTTCAGTGTCACCTCATCAAAAACTGCCAAGGTGCCATAGGACCCGCAAATCAATTTTGACAGATCGTAACCGGTGACATTCTTCATCACCTTGCCGCCAGATTTAAAGCGCTCGCCGCGACCAGAGATGGCATCAAACCCAAGCAGATAATCGCGCGCGGCCCCTGCCGTCAGGCGGCGCGGCCCACTGGCATTGGTCGCCAGTACCCCGCCAATTGTTCCGGCCGAATTGCTGTTAAGCAGCTTGTGCAGATCAGGCACTTCAAACGCCAGCATCTGATTGGCTTTGGCGAGTACTGCCTCCACCTCGTGCATTGGTGTACCGCCGCGCACCGTCAAAATTAACTCATCCGGCTGGTAATCAACGATCCCGGAAAGTCCGGACACATCCAGTATCGCATCATAGCTGGTATCACGGCCAAGTGCGGCCTTTGTGCCCATGCCCCTGACAGCCAGATGCTGCTTTGCCTCGATTGCATCGGCAATCGCCGCAGCAACGTCATCAAGTCCGGCAACTTTGATCATTTTAACCCTACCCCTGTTACCGCCACAAACCGGCCGTCAAAAAAAATCTAGAAACGCGGCAATTCAGGGAACGGCATCTTGCCTTTGTGAACATGTAATCGTCCCAATTCGGCACAACGATGCAAATGCGGGAAGACCTTGCCCGGATTCAGCAAATGATCAGCATCAAAGGCGCATTTCAGCCGCTGTTGCTGTTTCATGTCATCTTCGGTGAACTGAATCCCCATAAGGTCACGCTTTTCAACGCCGACCCCATGCTCGCCGGTTAAAACGCCGCCCATCTCGACACAAGCACGCAGAATATCGGCACCAAAATCTTCGGCCCGCTGTAATTCACCCGGCTGGTTGGCATCAAACAGGATCAGCGGGTGAAGATTGCCATCACCGGCATGAAACACATTGGCAACGCGCAGGCCGTATTTCTGGCTAAGCGACGACATCCGCACCATCATATCCGGCAGGCGGCGCCGCGGAATTGTGCCATCCATACACAGATAATCAGGCGAAATGCGCCCGACCGCCGGAAAGGCCGATTTGCGACCAGCCCAGAACAGGTTTCGCTCTTCTTCGGAGTTACTAATTTTCAATGATGAGGCACCGGCGTCATCCATAACCTTGGCAACGCGGTCAATCAATGTATTCACCTCAACCTCGGGACCATCAAGCTCGATTATCAACAAAGCAGCCGCGGCGCGAGGATAGCCTGCATTGACGAAATCTTCAGCAGCGTTAATCGCCAGCCCATCCATCATTTCCATGCCCGCCGGAATAATGCCAGCCCCGATCACGTCACCAACCGCCTTCGCCGCAGATCCGGTATCGTCAAAGCCAACAAGAAGAGCACGCTGGGTCGCCGGTTTTTGCAAAATCCGCAATGTTACTTCGCTCACAATGCCAAGCAACCCTTCAGACCCGGTCATGACGCCCATCAAATCATAATCACCAGCGTCAAGATGTTTGCCGCCAAGCCGCAAAATCTCGCCCTCAATGGTTACCAGCTCAATTCCCAGCAGATTATTTGTCGTCAGGCCATATTTCAGACAATGCACACCGCCCGAATTTTCCGCCACATTACCGCCTACCGAACAGGCAATCTGGCTAGATGGATCGGGCGCATAATAAAACCCGTCAGCCTGCACCGCATGCGTAATCGCCAGATTGGTCACGCCCGGTTGGGCGACAACACAGCGATTGGCATAGTCAATATCGAGAATCCGGTTAAATTTACCCAAACCGATTAGCACTGCATCAGCCAACGGCAAGGCACCGCCAGACAGTGATGTGCCAGATCCGCGCGGCACCACCTTGATGCCTTCGCCATGACAATATTTCATGACGGCGGCAATCTGTTCAACCGTTTCAGGCAACACCACAGCCAACGGCAACTGGCGATAGGCAGACAGACCATCAGCGTCATAAGCGCGCCGACCCTCAATCGAATCGATCACGCAATCAGCGGCAACCAAATTGCGGAGGTCACGGCAAATATCGGCACGGCGGTCAAGTACCGCCTGATCTGGTTCTGGCATCTGCATAATATGCTCCTCAGTCTCGATATCCCCACATAAATGCTGACTTTAATGGTTTGAATTGCCCACCCTGACAGCCACCCTGATGATGGTGTAACCATAATGCCGGTCAGCCAATAGCGGCGCAATCGGAAATTTGGGCAAAAGAAACGGCCGGAAAACCCGACCGTGCCTTAAAACTTCTTAAAATTTTGACAATCGTTCGGCGCAGCGCGCCTGCCAAAACCTTAACCCTGACGAGCCTTTAGGCGCGGGTTCTTTTTGTTGATGACATATAGCCGGCCACGACGACGTACCACCTGACAGTTACGGTCGCGCGATTTCAGCGTTTTGAGTGAACTTACAACTTTCATAATTTGGGGCTCCCAAATCGGCGGCCAATGGCCTAAATGCTTAATAACGAGCGCGGAACCTAACACCAGCGAGGCCGAAGGTCAATCCTTGGATAACGCTTTTTCTTCACGCTGTCTCGATCTTTTACGATGCGTCGACCTAGCCTGCCGCAACACCGGTTCCGCGCAGACCACAATAGCCGTTTGGCACTTTGTGAAGATACTGCTGATGATAATCTTCGGCATAATAAAAATGGCTATTTACCTCAATTTCGGTGGTGATCTGCCCGAATCCGGCCTTGGCCAATGCTCTTTGATAACGATCCGCACTTTCCGTGACGAGTGCAAGCTCTGCCTCTTGCGTCACAAAGATTGCCGACCGATATTGTGTGCCGCGGTCATTACCCTGCCGAAACCCTTGCGTCGGGTCATGTGCCTGCCAAAACACTGTTAATATTTGGGCAAGGCTTAGCTTGGCCGGATCATACACAACGAGCACGACTTCGGTATGACCGGTTTGTCCGCTGCAGGTTTCCTCATAAGTCGGATTTGGCGTCACCCCGCCAGCATAGCCAACCGCAGTCACATAGACACCCGGCAACTTCCAGAAAAGCCGCTCCGCGCCCCAGAAACAGCCAAGACCAAGCGTGATCGATTGAAACCCCGCTGGCACGGGCCCGATAAGCGGCGTGCCAAGAACCGCATGATTTCCACCTGCCAAAACAGCCGTGGTGCGCCCCGCCAGTGCCTCATCGGCACGCGGCAGACGCGTTTTAAATGGATTATCGAAAAACATCACACCTATCTCCATGACAATTCTGCCAAAGGGTCTCCATGACAATTCTGCCAAAGGGATTTTGCCAGAGGCGATTAGTCGATATTCATTAATCGGTATTTAGCGCCTCAACCCCCGGCAAACGCTTGCCCTCTAACCATTCAAGAAAGGCACCGCCAGCAGTCGATACATAAGAGAATTGGTCATTCACCCCCGCATTTGCAAGCGCTGCCATCGTATCACCGCCGCCAGCAACACTCATGACACCATCTTTTTGCGTTCGCAGCGCAACCGCACGCGCCAGCGCCGTCGTTGCAGTATCGAAAGGCGGAATTTCAAACGCCCCCATCGGCCCGTTCCAGACAATGGTTGAACATTGATCAAGAAAATCCGTTGCCGCCTTTACCGATTGCGGGCCGGCATCCAAAATCATCTCCGCACCGCCCACATCGTCAATGCCGGTAATCCGGTGAGCGGCACCAAGCTTGAATTCAACCGCCACAACAACGTCCTCGGGCAATATAATCCGGCAATTATGCGCTGCGGCAACATCCATGATGCGCTGCGCTGTCTCGACCATATCAGGCTCGGCAAGCGAGGCACCGATTGATTTCCCAGCCGATAGTAGAAACGTGTTTGCCATGCCGCCGCCAAGCACCAGCCCGTCAACCTTGGTCACAAGATTTTCCAACAGCGCCAGCTTTGACGAAACTTTTGCCCCGCCAACCACCGCGCCAAGCGGGCGTACCGGCGATGACAAGGCCGCATTCAACGCCTCTAGTTCGGCCGCAAATGAACGTCCCGCCGCAGCCTCCATCAAACGTGGCAAGGCATCAACTGACGCATGCGCCCGGTGCGCACAAGAAAACGCATCCCCGACATAAAGATCGCCCAGCGCGGCGAGACGCTTGGCAAATTCCAAATCATTCGCCTCTTCCTCGGGATAAAAGCGCAGGTTTTCCATCATCAAGAGTTCACCATTACCCAGCGCCGCCACCGCCCGCTGGCCGCCCGGGCCAATAACATCGCTTTCAACATGAACTGGCTGGCCAAGGATGCCGGCGATTGATTGTGCCACCGGCCGCACTGTCAATGCGGGCACAAACTGGCCCTTTGGACGGCCAAAATGCGTCAGAACAACAACTTTCGCGCCGCGCTCAAGCAGCGATTTCACCCCGGGCATCACACGGCGAATCCGCGTATCGTCGCTGACGACGCCATCAGCAAGCGGAACATTGACATCGAGCCGCAGCAAAACGGTTTTGCCAGCAACATCAAGCTGGTCTGCAAATCGGAAGTGAGCCGCCATGATCGCTAACCCTTGTTATAATTTTTTTTGAACGTCTTTAAGTGATGAGCGTAGGAATTACCCAATGTGAGGGCGAAATGCAAGTTCACTTGGCAGCAGGGTTAACCGGTTCCGGCCTTAACCTGCCCGCCGTCCCCCCTCACGTGACGAATGGCAATTTATACCCAGCGCAGCGTTCAGCCCGCCCCCCGACACGGTTTTACCGGCAGCTTGCTAAATTTTTGTCCTGTATTAAGATGCGACCGTCCAGACCCCTCCTGCATTTACCAAAAAGGACAGCCGCGATGGCCGAAACCTCTGGCACGTCTTTAGCACCCCAAAAAACTCGTTCGGCGCGTGCCGAATTCTGGGCAGGTGTGCGCGACGAAACACCATTGATGTTTGGTGTCATCCCCTTTGGCCTTGTTTTTGGTGTTTTAGGGGTTGAAAGCGGGCTATCTGCCTTGCAAACAATTTTGCTGTCATCAATCCTTTTTGGCGGTGCCAGTCAGGTTGTATTCGCCCAGCTTTGGGCGGCCGGTGTACCGGCTTTTATCGTTGGGGGATCAGTTTGCGTCATCAATATGCGCCACCTCCTCTACAGCGCATCAATGGCAATCTATCTGCGCCCATTGCCGCTACGCTGGCGGATATTGCTGGGTTATTTGCTTACCGATGAAGCCTTTGCCATTTCAATCAGGCGGTTCCAGCATCAGCCGCCAGGCCCGTTTCAGCATTTTCACCTTCTTGGCAGCGGCCTACTGTTATGGACAGGCTGGCAAATATCGACAATTTTTGGCGTTGTCGTTGGCGAGACCATTCCCGAATCATGGTCTCTATCCTTTGCCATTCCGCTGACCTTTATCGCCGTTGTTGCGCCAATCCTAAAATCACGTTCTGACCTTGCCGCCGCCGTTACCGCTGGCAGTCTTGCCATGATTGGCCAGCCATTGCCGTGGAATTCTTGGCTGTTGCTGGCCGCGATTGGCGGGATTCTGGCTGGCTGGCTCGTTCATCATTTCAACCAGCCCGCAGTAGACCCAGCATGATCTGGCTGGTGATGATTGCGGCGGGATTATTTACCTTTGCGACCCGGTTTATCATGCTGAGCAATATTATCAGCAATCGGCCGCCGCCTTGGCTTGCCGACGCATTGGGTTTCGTTCCGATTGCCGTATTAACTGCGATAATTGTGCCGGCGGTACTAATTGATCCGGCCAGCCAGACGATTGCGCTTGGCGATAACCCGCGTTTATTTGCCGCCATCTTGGCAATTGTCACCGCCCTTGTCACGCGCCAAGTGATCACCACAATCGGCGTCGGACTTGCCGCGCTATGGTTGCTGCAATGGCTAATGTGATCAGCAGTTACCAAGCCATTGGCTGGCGCCACCCAAGGACAACAGTCTAGGCTTTTATCCCGCTGTCGGTGGCGAGCTGATCACAGATTTTTGCCATTTCCAGATCAAGCGCGGTAATGCCCCGAACAGAATGGGTCGCCCAGCGAATTGTGACCTGACGATACCGGTTGTGAAATTCGGGATGATGGTTCGCACGCTCGGCCATCAAGGCAACCCGCCCCATAAATCCAAAAGCAGCGTTAAAATCTTTAAAGGTATAATTTTTTTCAATGACTTGCGGCAACACATCCTCAGGCGTTAATTGCCAGTCTTTCAAAGGCACCAGGCCAGCAATAATTGCCGACCGGTCAAGCGGTTCATTTTTCATAGACTGGCCCTTTCTTTAAAAACCGGCTGGATGCCTCACCGTTGCAATATAGCGAAAACTGCCTAAAGTTTCACCCATGTCGAAAACTTTATTGATCATTGCCCATACACCATCGCCAAACACTGCCGCGCTTGCAAAGGCCGGCATTGCCGCCTGTCGCGGCTATGATGACGATGACGATAATAGTGATGTTGAAACGCGCTGCCTATCGCCGTTTGATGTCACCAGCACTGACCTTGCAACCGCTGACGGCGTGATCATCGGTACGACCGAGAATATTGGCTATATGGCAGGTGCCACCAAAGATATGTTTGATCGCTGTTATAATGACTGGCTGGATCGCACCAACGGCAAGCCGGTTGCAATCTATATTCGGGCCGGACTGGATGGCACCGCAACAAAGCGGGCGCTGACCAGCATTTCTGGTGCGCTTGGCTGGCGGCTGGTTGCAGACGTATTAATCTTACATGGCGACTGGAATGAGGGGTTTTGCCAAGAGGTTGCTGATCTGTGCCTTGGCATGGCTGCCGGCCTGGATGCAGGCATTTTTTAAGATTTAAGAGCCGATACTTGGCGGTACATCTGGCATGGCCGGCGCGCCACCTCGTCCGTCGGTTAAGCTACTAGTGGGTTTTTGGCATTTTCATGTCATGCGGCGCCGCTTTTTTCAAATCTGACGGGCGTTTTGCAAGGCCGCTGATCGTTATTTTTCCGGCTGATTGAAACACCAGCGTAATATCGTATTTCTGATCAATGTTTAGCGGCGCCTTCAGACCTATCAGCATCACGTGATAGCCACCAGGTGCCAACTGGATGCGCGCACCAGCCGGTATATCAATCCCGCCATCAACGGCGCGCATAATCATCACACCATCGGTCATTGTCATGCTGTGTAATTCCGTTTTGCGCGCAAGGTCGCTTTCTACGCCGACCAGTCGGTCCGGATTGGTGCCATGGTTACTGATCTCTATATAGGCAGCACTGCTTGGCATCGAACCGACGGTAGCGCGAAACTGCAATGGCCCAAACATCAGATCAGCAGCCAGTGCTGATTGCGTCATTGCCAGCATCATTAAAACAATGCCCAAGGCGCGCGAAATGCCCAGAAGTTTCATATTATTTGCCACCATTTTGTTCGCACCAGATCGATTATCAGCCGGTATTTTGCAGCCGTTTGACCTCATCAATCGTCGAGAGACCAAGCTGTGCCATCACATCGCGAACTTCTTCAAGCAATATTAACGCAGCATGTTCGCCGCCCTTATTGCCGAGTGCCGCCACAGCATACATAAAGCCACGGCCGATCAGGGCAAAATCGGCACCAGCTGACAACACTCTTACCACATCAAGGCCTGACATAATGCCGCTATCGACAATTAACGGCACGTCTTTGCCAACCGCGGCACGAATAGCTGATAACTGCGCCAGTGGCGGCGGTGCTGCATCCAACTGGCGACCGCCATGGTTCGAGACCACAATTCCATCAATGCCCAGCTTGATTGCCCGCGCCGCGTCCTGACCATGAAGCACACCTTTGAGATAAATTTCGCCATCCCATTGGGCACGAATTTCCGCAAGATAATCCCAATCAAGCGATCCATTTAATTGGTCGCCAATAAATTTGGTAATGCCCATTGCGCCATCGTTTTTCGCGTAGGGTTCCATATTCCGAAACCGTGCCCCGCCGTTTAGCAACGTGCGCACCGCCCATTCAGGCCGCATCAGGCTTTGCCAGATCACCCGCGGAGAAAAGGCTGAATTCCCCCGACTACCAAGTGGCGCGCCAGCGATCCGCATCCGCTCCCGCCGGCTCGGCGATGGCACATCAGCTGTAACCACTAATGTGGTATAGCCGCAGCCCTTGGCTCGGCGCAGCAAATCACGCATCAGGTCACGGTCGCGCGGCGCATATAGCTGAAACCACCCCATCTCACCGGCAGACTCTGCCAACATTTCGATGGACTCGCCGGCAACAGTGCTCAGCGTGTACGGAAAACCGTGTTTTTTTGCGGCGCGGCCGATGATCGATTCTGCGCCCGGCCAGATCAGCGACGACAATCCAATCGGTGCCGCACCAAATGGTGCCTTAAAGGTTTTTTTGCCAAGCTTGGTGGTTAAATCTGGATCAACGCGGCCCCGCATGAATTGGGGGGTAAGCTCAATCGAGTCGAGAAAGGCGCGGTTTTCATCTTTTGCCCGATCATGGCCGGTGCCCGAGTCCAGATAAGCAAAAACAAATTTTGGAATCCGTTTTGACGCTGGCACTCTAAGATCCGACAAACGCGGATATTTGTTCATCAAATCCATGTCTAGCTCTTCACCGCAATCAGGAATTGCAGGGTAAAAACACCTGCCATGTAAAAAAATGCAAAAGCCCCTGCCAAGAGGGGCTTATAATTAGTTTGGTGATTTCAGATACGCGATCACATCGGCGATATCGCTGTCTTTTTTCAGACCGGCAAACGCCATTTTCGTACCTTTGAGATATGATTTTGGCTTTGCTAGGAAGCCGGCAAGTGTTGCCTCATCCCAAACAAGATCTGATCCAGCCATTGCCTTTGAATATTTATATCCCTCAACAGCACCTGCCTTGCGGCCGATAATATTGACCAGATGCGGGCCAGTTTTGTTCTTTTCTTGATCCACGTAATGACAGGCTTTGCATTTGCGAAACACTTTCTCACCTGCAGCCGCATCGCCAGCCATTGCTGGTGCTGCCATCATAAACCCTGCTGCTGCCACCGCAGCGAAAACGTAATTTTTCATAAAACCCTCTTTTGCTCTGCATAATTTCGCTCAATGTGTTTACAAGGTTTGCCCAAGATACACAATAACCTGCGCCATCTTGCCGCGACCCTAAATTTCCACCAAACTATTGCAAGTTTCTGTCGTTCTGGTAAGCAGCATGAGGTCAAGCGTATATCAAACGGCAATTTTTTAATCCGTGAGGCAATTCATGTCACCCAAAGCCAAACGCTTATCAATCATTGCAATGATTGCAGCGCTCGTTGGTATTGCCGCCATGCTGGTTCTTGGCGCATTGCGGGATAATATCGTGTTTTTCTATACCCCAACCGAAATCAACAGCGCGGGAGCCAAGGCGGGGCAAGCCCTCAGGCTAGGCGGATTGGTCAAGGATGGCAGCGTTAAAATTGACGGGCTGCAATCTGTTTTCACCGTCACCGACGGATCAACTGATATCACCGTTCGCTATGATAATGCGCTGCCAAGTCTGTTTCGTGAGGGTCAGGGCGTTGTCGCCGAAGGATCGCTGATGAACGGCCAGTTTATCGCGACCAACGTGCTGGCTAAACATGATGAGAATTATATGCCTGCCGAGGTTGCCGAAAAACTGAAAGATACTGGCGTCTGGAAAGGCGGTAAAGCTGATTAGGGACGATCACCTGTCGGGATTTTTGTCAAGATTCTGCCGGTCATCACCGGTTTGGGGAAGTTCATCTTCTGGCGGCTGGGCAATGGCCGCGGCCGCCGGCATCGGGCTTGAGGTGATGACGTCAACCGATTGGACATTTTCGCGGTAAAGCGTGTAAAGGCCGCCTGCCAGAATCAGCAAGATACCGATCATCACCATCTGATCAGGCCATTCATCCCAAATCAGAATGCCCCAAACTACACCAAGCGGTATCGCCACATATTCAAATGGCGCAATCACCGACGCCTCGACCGATCGGTAGGCGTTTGACGACGCAAAGGACAATAACAGAACCGAAAAGCTGCAAATGACAAGATAGCCCATATGCGTTGCCGACATCATTGATGGAGCGCGCAAAAGAAAATCAACCGTTGGGTTTCCCGAGTTATCAACCGGCCAGATCATGTTCACACCCATAAAGCCGAGCCCGACCACAAGATAGCAAATATGCTGAGTGCCAATCATCCCTGCCAGATTGCCGACTGCCTTTAGCCGTCGTGTCCATATCTGAAACGCGGCATAGCTAAAGGCCGACATTACAACGAACAATGTCTCAACCTGAAACTGCACCCCACCTGGCCGGATAATGAATAAAACCCCAGCCATGCCAGCCGATACCGCCGCCAACCGATGAAAGCCGATTTTTTCACCTAAAAACGGCACGGACAGGATTGTGATGATCATTGGTGAGACAAAGAAGATCGCAATCACATTGGCCAGTGGCAACGTGCCAAGCGAGACAAAAAATAACACCATGGCCAGCACAAGACACATACCGCGCCCAAAAAACAGCCAAAAAACCTTGGCCGGAAGGGCCAGCATCGCACCTATGCTATGGCTAAATAACCCAAGCGCCACCAGCGCCATTCCGGCACGCAAAGCGACCAATTGACCAAGCGACACATCACGGCTCATTAATTTGAACAACGCGTCATTTAGCGGGATGATCCCCATCGCCAAAGCCAGCACAGCCAGCGCAAAATAGGGCGTCGATATACGATCAGTGATCATCTTCATTCGTCGCCCTCCGGTGGTTAGGTGCCATGGGGATGTCAGGCAGAGGTAAGTCTAACTAATGACCCTGCCCGATAATCACCTAAACTTCGATTATCAGGAAATGTCATGCCTTGCAATGAAATGCCGAAATGAAGCGCCGCTGCCAACTTTGTTGGGGGTTGAATTCAAATTATTAATGGGTCAGTCTGAGACCATTGCTGAGGCCTATAATTTGCAGAAAAACTTGGCATGATGAAAGGCGCAAAACCATGTCGAACATAGGTCAGAATTTTATTGCAGGCACTTGGTGCAATGGGCAAGACAATGTCGCAAATATTAACCCATCTGACGTCACTGACCTGATTGGCCATTATGCGCAGGCAAGCCGTGATCAGTTGGACAGCGCCCTTGATGCGGCAAAAACCGCTCAGAAAAAATGGGCCACTACCGGTCTTGAGGCACGCCAGACAATATTGATGAATATCGGTAATGAGCTGATGGAGCGCCGCGTTGAGCTTGGCACGCTGCTTAGCCGCGAAGAAGGCAAGCCACTTGCCGAGGGGGTTGGCGAAATCTATCGGGCGGGTCAGTTCTTTACCTATTACGCCGCCGAAATTTTGCGCCAGATCGGCGATACCGCCGACAGCGTACGTGATGGAATCGAAATTGATGTGCGACGCGAACCTGTGGGTGTGGTGGCTATTATCAGCCCGTGGAATTTCCCGACAGCAACCGCCGTTTGGAAAATTGCACCGGCTTTGGCCTTTGGCAACGCCGTAATCTGGAAGCCAGCAAATCTGGTACCAGCCTCCGCGGTTGCGCTGACCGAAATTATTGCGCGTCAGGATATCCCGCATGGATTGTTCAATCTGGTGATGGGCCCCGGTGGCAGCATCGGACAATCACTTATCGAAAGCCCCGCGATTGATGCGATCAGCTTTACCGGTTCGCTGGAAGTTGGCAAACAAATTGCCGTCGCCGCGGTAGGCAATTTGACCAAGATACAGATGGAAATGGGATCAAAAAATGCCCTTGCCATTATGGATGATGGTGATCTTGATATTGCAGTTGCAACCGCGCTTGGCGGCGCATTTGGCGGCACTGGTCAAAAATGCACCGCCTCTTCGCGCCTCGTTGTGCATGATGCCGTTCATGATGAATTTGTCGAACGGCTGGTTGCGGCCGCATCGGCCATGAAGGTTGGTCACGCGCTTGCCGACGGCACCCAGATTGGCCCCGTGGTCAGCGCCGGACAATTACAGGAAAACCTGCAATGGATTGATGTCGCAAAGCAGGAAGGCGGCGAAATTCTGTGTGGCGGCGAGCAGGTTAGCCGTGATGATGATGGCTATTACATGACACCGGCCGTCGTCGCCGGCACAAAAAATCACTGGCGCATAAACCGTGAAGAGATGTTTGCCCCGGTCGCTGCTGTGATCAGGGTCGGATCGTATGATGAGGCGCTGGAGGTCGTAAACGACACTGATTTTGGCCTGACATCGGGGATCATTACGCGTTCGCTGGCGCGGGCAACGCATTTCCGCCGCAATGCGCAAACTGGCGTTGTCACGATTAACCTGCCAACTGCAGGTACCGATTATCATGTGCCATTCGGCGGACGCGGCAACAGCTCGTACGGCCCGCGCGAACAGGGCGGTTATGCCAAGGAATTTTATACCATTGTAAAGACGAGCTATATTGCCGCTGGCAAGCCGGAATAATCTGATGCATCTTATCGACAATCTGCAATATGCCAATTGGTCAGAAAAAATCTTCAAGCAAATGCGTGAAGGCGGCGTTGATGCGGTTCATGTTACAATTGCCTATCATGAGATGTTTCGTGAAACCGTGGCCAATGTCGAACAATGGAACCGGTGGTTTGAGCGCTATCCTGAGCTGATTTTTCAGGGGACTACCGGCGATGATGTGCGGCGCGCAAAACGCGAGGGCCGAACTGCGATCTTTTTCGGCTTTCAAAATCCCTCACCGATTGAGGATGACATTGGCCTCGTTGAAATCTGGCATAGCCTTGGCGTTCGCTTTATGCAACTGACCTATAATAATCAGTCACTGCTTGCGACTGGCTGTTATGAGGATGAGGATAGCGGCGTCACGCGCATGGGGCGGCAGGTCATAAAAGAGATGAACCGCGTTGGCATGGTCGTCGATATGAGCCATTCAGCCGAGCGATCGACATTAGACGCAATTGATATTTCCGAGCGGCCCGTTGCCATTACCCATGCCAACCCTTATTTCTGGCACCCGGCAAAGCGCAATAAATCTGATGATGTGCTTCGTGCCCTTGGACAATCTGGCGGTATGCTGGGCTTTTCATTATATCCGCATCACCTGAAAGACAAATCTGATTGCAGCCTCGAGAGCTTTTGCGAGATGATTGCACGCACCGCCGATTTAATGGGCATTGACAATATTGGCATCGGATCCGATCTTTGTCAGGATCAGCCCGACAGTATTGTTGAATGGATGCGCGTCGGTCGATGGACAAAGGAAATTGATTATGGCGAAGGCTCGGCCAGCGACGCCGGTTTTCCGCCAATGCCAAGCTGGTTTGAAGATAACCGGCATTTTGGTGCGATTACCGCAGGTTTGGAAAAATACGGTTTTTCCAAAGACGACACCGCCGCCGTTATGGGAGAGAATTGGCTGCGGTTCTATGATGAAAATTTTGGCCCGCAGACATCTTGAAAATTTATCTGCAGTCACGCGGTTAGAGTAATGTAGTTGATGAAAACATCAGATTTGAAAAACGGGGCATCAGGCACATCAACTGCCGCCAACAAGGCTATCCCCCTGCGTCCCGCCGCACAGATTATGACGCTGGCACGCATCGGATCATTTCATCAGAGCCGCCTCAGCTTTATGCGGGTTCTCTTGCGCCGTCTCAAGGCTGAAAACTGGCAGTTTAAGCGTAGCCGCTGGAACATTGATCAGCATGGGGTCGGCGTTGCCACTTATGAGGCTATTGGCCCCGAGCGCAGCTATACATTGGTTGCTTTTGCGCATGATTTACCTGCTGAGAAACGCTCGGATCGGGTCATTGCCGAGGCATGGGACGCAACATTCACCCTGCATGATGGCGTCATCAGCGACCTTGACATCCAAAGGCTGCAGCAAAATGTGCCACTGCAAGAGGCCGGACGTATTTCGGATGGTGAATTTGTCCTATCGCGGGCAAACCGGTCGGTTCGACTGTTTGATTATGTGCGTGACTGCCTTGCCGCAGGGACACAGCCCAACCCCGACAAAATTGAGCCGATTGGCTATCTAATGCGGACAACGGCGGTTTATGGATCGGGGAAATTTGGCGCGGCTGACCGTGATATCTGGGCAAACCGGCCTGAATTTTCCGGCTCGTTCCAGCCTGAATTGCTGGCGGTCTGGCTAATCCGGTCATTTACCATTGATATTGTCGAACATATGGCCGCGGCAAAATCGCCTGAAACCGCGGTGAAACTAAATCCGGATATTCGCCGCCGCATTGGCGTTGGCAATTCCACCGGTCTTGGCATGGCGCCGTTTCTGATCAATCATCCCTCGCTTATTCATGCATGGATCAATGCGCGTGAAACCGCGCTAGCGCGGGTACGCGCCCTTGGGGCAAGCGATCAGGCTGGTCTAGATCGGTTTTTGACGATGGTCGCAAAAGCCGCCAAAAATGCCAATGAATGGACAACGGACAGCCCCTATCAGCGCGCCAAGACCGAGGGTTTGCGTGATGATCTTGTGCGACTGGACGGTTTTGTGCGCACGCTTGATGCCAGCATCAACCAGCCTTGGGATCAAATCTATCGCTGGGGCGAAGCCAACCTCAGCCTTGAGGGTCAGGAACAGCTGGTATCACTGCTGCTCGAGGATCACGGCCCCTTAATTGATGATCTGGCCGCAGGTATGGCGGCTGATGAGGCAGCGCATTTCCGCATCGACGGATCAATGCGGCTTGGCGAACTTCGGCGGATGATGGGCAGTATCTATGGCTGGACGAACCGCATTGATTATGCCCGGAATGACGCGTTGGCGCGGGTCTGGTATGTGTCCGAAGAAAAGCTGGAACCGCGGCTGGGCGAGAGGTTCGAAGAACCGATTGAGCCTTATGAACAGCCGCTAGCACCTGGGCGTGATGCGGTTTTAGCAATGCAGGCAATCGATCAATGGATCCGCCAAGACAGCACATCTGGCGATGATACGGTCGCTATGTTCCTGTTAAAACATCCCGAACACCGGCATATTGTGCGCCGCACCCAAACGGTCTTTGCCCTGCCTTATGCCGAAATTCAGGATAACACCATCTCGGCAGAAATGCAGCCAATTGACCTGCTGCGCTGTAAATTGTCATTTTTTGGCGCTTCAAAGTTCGACCCGCGTTCTGACCGGTGGCTGCGCATTACCATGTATCAGGGCGCGCCTTTTCCGGACGAGTTGAGCCAGCTTGATCCCGATATTCTGTTTTATCCCCCCCTTGGCCATAATAGCGCACCGAGCCAAAGCACCGTATGAGTTGGTCGCTTGGTGAAATTGGCGCGCTTTCCACCAAGGCTGCACGTGGGTGCGGTATGGATTGGGGGCTGGCGGACGAAGCCGGATATGCGGTGAAATGGTTGCAACGACGCCAATTGCCCGGCATTGCTGCCTTGTGCCGTTATTTAAGCTGGCGGCAAACCGGCGAGATTACAGCATGGCCGGATGTGACTGGTGATCAGGGGCATTATTGTCCGATTGCCACCGGCGCCGCCTATGGTGATGGCCTCTTTGGCGATGAGGTAGAGTTCAGCCGTATGCGAACACCGTTGTTGCTGATCCCGTTTATTGCACTTCGCGCGGGCATAACGCCAATTGCAATATCGCTTGAGACTTTGGTTTTCAGCCTAAGCCAAGACGGATTTGCCTATTCGGGCAATGACACTGCCATCTTAACGGCCGCATCGCATTGCCGGATTTCAACGAAGATTGATCACATGCCGCCGCTTACCCGCATTAGCGACACCGATTTACCCCGCGTTCCAGAAACGGCGGCCGCTTGTGTCACGGTTTTAAACAGCTTTGCCAAAAACACCTATGCACCAGCAACCGAGGCGTCGCGCCTTGCCGGTGCCGGTGCAGGTTTAAGTGATAATGACTAAAACCAGCCGGTTAGACGATCCCGCTGATGGTTTTGATTTCAAGAAATTCTTCAATGCCCCAAAAACCGCCCTCACGGCCAACGCCTGATTGTTTATAGCCGCCAAACGGGCTGCCCGCAGCCCGCGAGGCACCGTTCACCTGAATCATCCCCGCCCGCAATCTAGCCGCGACGCGGCGCGCACGATCCATATCTCCGGTCTGAATATAGGCAGCCAGACCGTATGGTGTATCATTGGCCATGGCAATCGCCTCTTCCTCGGTGTCAAACGGCATCATTGCTAAAACCGGGCCAAAGATTTCCTCACGAATAATGGTCATTTCCGGTGTTGCGTCGGCAAAAACAGTTGGCTTTACAAACCAGCCACGGTTCATCCCTTCTGGGCGTCCAACACCGCCGGCCGCCAGCCTTGCGCCTTCATCAATGCCCGACTGGATTAATTTCTGCACCTTGTCAAATTGTGCCTCAGATACCAATGGGCCAATGTGATTGCCTGAATTAGACGGCAGGTCAACCTTGGTGGCTGCCGCCTCAGACGCGGCAAACTCAACCGCCTGATCATAGACATTACGCTGCACCAGCATCCGCGTTGCGGCGTTACAGGACTGGCCAGTATTGTTAAAGCAAAAAGCCGCGCCCCGGCGCACCGCCGCCTCAACATCGCAATCATCAAACACCAGATTTGGCGATTTTCCACCAAGCTCCAGCGACACGGTTTTCACTGTATCAGCCGCGGCCTTGCTGATCAGAACGCCAGCCCTTGTCGATCCGGTAAAGGATACAACATCAATATCGGGATGCGATGACAAGATTGTACCAACGCCGACGCCATCGCCATTAACCATGTTAAAGACACCCGCAGGCAGACCAGCCTCATGCACCATCTCGGCAAATAGAATGCTGGACATTGGTGCGATTTCGGATGGTTTCAACACCATTGTACAGCCCGCCGCCAGCGCCGCGCCAACCTTTAGCACAACTTGGTTCATCGGCCAGTTCCAAGGCGTGATCAATGCCGCAACACCGGCAGCCTCATAGGCAATATCCTGACCCACGACACCATCACGCAACGGCCGCTGAAATTCCAATGCGCCCAACGCACGGATAAATGACTTGAGGTGGCTGATCCCTGCCCCGGCCTGATCACTGACCGCCATATCAATCGGCGCGCCCATTTCCGTCGAGATCACGGCGCCCATTTCAGCGTGCCGTGACGTGTAAACCGCAAGCAGCCTTTGCAGATAATCTGCACGTTCCGCAGGACTGGTCATCGACCATGTTGGAAAGGCTGCCTTGGCGGCAGCAATCGCCGCTTTGGCATCTTCGGCGCCGCCAATGGTGATTGTGGCAAATGCCTCTTCAGTGGCTGGATTAAGGACAGGGAAAGAGCGCCCATCCAGTGATGGCACCCACGCCCCATTGATATAAAATTCTGTTTTATCTAGCATAAAGCCTCCAATGGCATGGGTTCCGTCCGCCCTATCAAGGCCGCACCCAGCAATCATATATAGCGAAACGCGCGCAGATCACCCTTTCATGCGAACTGCGGCCAAATTGCACATAGTCAGCATCTCTTGTCAAGTGACCGGCAGGGACTGATCAGATCGCCATTTTGCTAATTTGCCCGCTTACCACGCTCGGCAAGATAGATGCCACCAAGCACCATCGCCAAAGCTATCAGATGATAAAGGTAAAGACGCTCCGGCAAGATCATAACTGCCAGAAACGCTGCGAATACCGGTACCAAATTAACGTATAATCCAGCGCGGTTTGCATCGGTCAATTCGACTCCACGCATAAAAAATGTCTGCGCCAAAATTGTTGGAAAAACCGCCGAATAGATCAGTAGCAGCCCGCCCTTAAAGCCGGGAAAAACCAGATCACCACGCGCATATTCGGCAATACTGAACAGGCTGCAGGTAAAAAACGCACAGAACGCAAAAAAGCACAGCATAATGACCGGCGGCATATCCAATCGCCGCGACAGGCCCAGCGTGTAGGCACCATAGCAAAAGCAGGCAACAACCATCATCAAATCGCCAATATTGAACTGCAGCGCCAATATCGTTGCAAGGCTGCCAGCACTGACCAGAACCAGAATCCCCATTAATGACGAACAAAGCCCAAAAAATTGCAGCCAGCCAATCCGCGTCTGGAACATCAACCAGCCAAACAGCATAACAAAGGCCGGAATGCCGCCTTGCATAATGCCAAGATTGACCGCCGTGGTATATTGCGCGGCATAAACAAGCAGCAGGCTAAACCCGGCAAGGCCAACACCGCCCATGCCAAAAACCCACCGCCAATTATCTAAAACCAGCGGTAGGTAACGCCTTACGCTGTGGTGAAACACCAGCACAAGAATGATAAAAGCGACAAGCCAGCGCGATTGCATGAGCAGGACAGGCGAAATCTCGCCCACCGACATACGCAATGCCACCGCATGGCCTGCCCACATCAAGGTTGCCATCGTCAACACCGCATGGGCGCTGTTCCAAAAACGGTCAAACAGCCCCAAACCAGCCCCCCCGTGTCACGACCCGGCCATCGGGCTAGCCTAGCCTTGCGGCGACGGCGCCAAATTCGTCAAGTGCCGCCTCAATACGGTCAAACATATCGTCAATTTCTACATCTGAAATGATCAAAGGTGGGCAGAAACCGACAATATCACCGGGTAGCGCGCGAAGAATTACGCCATGTTTTTGAATGGCAGCAACTGCCTGTGCGGCGATCTTATGCGCCGGATCAAATTTTTTACCGCTATGTTTATCGGCGGCAAATTCCATCGCACCGATCAAACCGATTGACCGTAGATTGCCAATAAAATCAAACCGCGCAAGCCGCTCAATCCGAGCTTTGAATTGCGGCGCAATGCGGCGGACATGACCAACAATATCACGTTCCTGCATCAATTGCTGGGCACGAAGTGCCACCGCTGCACAGACTGGATGCGCCGAATAGGTGTAGCCATGCCCAAAAATACCCAGTGTTTCAGCCTGTTTGGCGATCGGCGCATAGACTTTTTCCGACAGCATCACCGCCGAAATTGGCAAATAGGCAGATGACAGCGCCTTGGCGCAGGTCAGCATATCGGGGCGCACATCCATCGTTTGCGACCCCCACATATTACCGGTACGCCCAAAGCCGCAAATCACCTCATCCGCAACCAGCAGAACATCATATTTCGTTAAAACTGCACGGATCTTTTCAAAATAGGTTCGCGGCGGAATAATCACCCCGCCAGCCCCCATCACCGGTTCGGCAAATAACGCGCCAACTGTATCGGGCCCCTCATTCAGGATAAGCTCTTCCAAATCTGCCGCGCAGCGACTGGCGAAATCTTCTTCGCTTTCACCAACAGCAGCCCCATTATAAAAATCGGGCGCGGTGGTATGTTTGACAAAATCCAGCGGCAGGCCAAATCCATCCTGCGCATAGGCCAGCGCTGTCATGCTTGCCGCCGCCATGGTGACGCCATGATAGCCTTTTTTGCGGCTGATAATCTTGCGCTTTTCCGGCCGCCCAAGCGCTGCGTTATAATACCAGACCATTTTCATCGCGGTATCATTAGCCTCAGATCCGGAAGCCGCAAAAAACACCTTGCTCATCACGCTGTCGCCGCCCGCCGGCGGTGCGTTGGCAATCAGCATTTCAGCAAGATCAATCGCCGGATTGACCGTTTTACCGGCAAAGCTGTGATAGAATGGCAGCTTTTTAAACTGCGCCATTGCAGCGTCAATCAATTCAGGCTCGGAAAACCCCAGCGATGTGCACCACAGCCCACTCATGCCCTCATAAAACCGGCTTCCAGTCTCATCGATAACAAAAACCCCATTGCCCTCGGCCATGATATGCGGCCCGGCATCACCAAGAACTGCCGGATTAGTGTAGGGATGCATATGAAACGCGATGTCACGGCTTGCCGGCGAATTACCAGCAATCACCTGATCAGATGGGGGGGTGTTTTGTGTCATTTTTCAGGTCCTTATTCTTAAGTGACGATAAACCGCCAGTAACCGGCGCTCCATCTCTTGATCTATATCTAACAGATTTTGATCTCTAGCAACCGGCTCTTGGCATTTACCTAAACGTGCTGTCCACCATTCACATGAATTTCGGCGCCATTCAGATAATGTGCCTGATCACTACAAAGGAAAAATACCGTATCGGCAACCTCATCTGCACTGCCAAACCGGCCAAGCGGTATCTGCGGCAAGATCGTGGCCTCACTATCAGGTGATAGAATATCAGTTTTAATTTCACCCGGCGCAATCGCATTCACCCGAATACCGAGCCTGCCAAAATCAGACGCCATTTCGCGCGTTAGCGCACTAAGCGCGGCCTTTGATGTGGCATAGGCAGACCCAGCAAATTCATGCACCCGGCTGCCGGCGATTGATGTTACATTAACAATTGAGCCACGCCCCTGGCGCAGCGGATCACACAGTCTTTGCGCCAGCATAACCGGTGCAAACACATTAACCTGATAGACATGCTGCCACACATCTAGCGGCGTTTGGTGGCAATCAAGCCTGCTGCCTTTCGACGTTTTGGGCGAAATTGCCGCATTATTCACCAGCGCATGAAGCGGCTTGCCATCGAGGCGCGTAAGCAATTCTGCCGCACCGCGCCCGACATCATCAGGTGATGATAGATCAATCTGCAAATGATCCTCTGGCCCGGCCTCCCACGGACAATTTTCCGGAAACCCTTGGCGCGAACAGGTAATCACCCGCCACCCAGCGCCCGAAAAACGCTTGACGGTTGCATGGCCAATGCCCCTGCTTGCCCCGGTTAGCACCAGAATTTTCCGATCATCCATTGATGATGAACCCCTTTTTCATCTGTCTTATACGCATCGGTTTTGCAACGTGACGGCCAGAAAAACAAGTGGCACCAAAAGAGGCTTCAGGTCTCGCAACCTCATCTACGCAAGATAATCAGCTGCTGGTGATCCCGCGCAAACGCTCAGACCGCCGCCGCAGCAATTCCAGAACAGTCAGCAGAATAATCGACAAAATCACCAATAATGTCGCAACCGCCAAAATCGTCGGGCTGATCTGCTCGCGGATACCCGACCACATCTGGCGCGGGATTGTGCGCTGTTCGGGACTGGCGAGAAACAAGACCGCAACCACCTCATCAAACGACGTGATAAAGGCAAATAATCCGCCCGAAACCACCCCGGGGATGATCAGTGGCATCTGCACCTTACGGAACGTTGTCACCGCACCCGCACCAAGCGATTGTGACGCGCGCACTAGTGATTTATCAAAACCGACCAGCGTTGCGGTAACCGTAATGATTACAAAGGGCGTTCCTAGCACCGCATGCGCCATAATCACGCCAAGATAAGTCTGGCTTAACTGGACTTGCGAGTAGAAATAAAACATCCCAGCGGCAGTAATCACCAAAGGCACGATCATCGGCGAAATGAGAATTGACATGATCAAGCGGCGATAGGGCATTTCGGACCGGCTAAGGCCAATCGCCGCCAATGTGCCAAGCGCCGTTGACAGTAAGGTCGCGCAAATCCCGATGAAAAAGCTGTTACGAATAGCGCGCATCCACTGGCCATTATTCCATGTATCAGAAAGCCACGCCCAGCCAAACGGTGCGTCAGGTGCGCCCATACCGTTTCGCAGAATATCTTCATACCACCGTAGCGAATAGGCATTAGGATCAAAGCTCAGCATGCCCTCGGTAAAGCTGAAATAGGGCTCTACATTGAAAGACAGCGGCAAAACCACAAGGATCGGCAGAATCAAAAACAAAAAGATCAGCCCGCAAATCACACGAAATGTGTAATGCCAAATATATTCACCAGTACTGGTATAGGGGGGAAGTTTTGCCATTATTTTACCCCAGCTTCATATTATCGATACCGATAACTCGGTCATAAGCCCAATAGAGCAATAGAACACCCGCCAACAATATGCCGCCAAGCGCGGCCGCCAAAGACCAGTTTAGCGATTTCTGCATATGATAGGCGATCATGTTCGAGATTAACTGGCCATCCTGACCGCCAACCAGCGCTGGCGTAATGTAATAACCAATTGCAAGGATAAACACGAGCAAGCCGCCGGCGCCAATGCCCGGTATCGTTTGCGGCATATAAACCTTGATAAACGCCATCGTCGGCGTCGCACCAAGCGAGCGCGCCGCCCGCATATATGATGGCGGAATCGTTTTCATCACCGAATAAAGCGGCAAGATCATAAAGGGCAGCAGAATATGCGTCATCGCAACGATTGTGCCAGTCATATTATAGATCAGCGAAAAGCGCGCATCATCGGCAGTTATGCCAACATATACCAGTAAATCATTGATAACTCCCTGTGATTGCAAAAGCGCAATCCACGCCGTTGTCCGCACCAGAAGCGAGGTCCAGAACGGTAACAGCACCATAATCATCAACAGATTAGACGTGCGTAGCGGCAAAGTTGCCAGCAGATAGGCCACCGGATACCCAAGCAAAAGACACAAGCCCATAACCGTTCCGGAAATCATCATTGTGCGCCAGAATAGTTGCACATAAATCTGCCGGTTTTCATCTTGGCTGATAAAACCCTGATCAACGGTATAACGGCCATCTAGCGCGGTCGCATAAAAGCCGGGGGTTAGATCCAGCGAGGTGATTTTCATCGCCCGCCAGACTTCGATATTATCCCATTTCTTGTTGGTTTTAATCACACTGTCTTTGAATGGCGCCTCTAGCTTTTTGGCTTTGCGCGCCGTGCTGGTAAATAGTGATCTTGTTCCGGGATATTCCTGATTGACCCGTGTTGCGATCCGGCCAATGGTTCGCTCGGCGCGCGCGGTTTCCAGATCGGTGACCAGCGCTGCATACATCGCCTCATCAGGATCGGACATGCCATCCCAGACCTTTAACTGCGCTGTTAAACTTGGCGTGTAGGATGAAAATGTGTCGTTATAGACCCCTTGCCACATCAACGCGATAATCGGAATCACAAAACTGGCCATCACAAAGGCAAATAACGGCAACACAAGAGAAACAGCGCGCACCCGACTGCGGAATAGCGCCTGCGCCAGCTTTTTCTTCAGCGGCGTTCCATCTGCGGCCGTAATTGGCTCAAGCTGGACTGTTTGACTATCTGCCATGGTCAAAATAGATCTCGTTTAAAATGGAAAAATAAATGCGACCACATGATGCATTTCATGTGATCGCAAAAGTCTTTGGCCTTACTTCGCTAACCAAGCATTAAAACGCTCGTTCAGCTGGTCGGCATTATCCGCCCAGAACTCAAAATCGTTTTGCAACGCATTTTTGAAGTTAGCAGGCGCTGTTGGCATGTGGCTAGCCATTTTGATGCTAGGATCGGCATGGAATGTTCCAATTCTTGCAACAGATGACGCTCTTGCTGGACCATACGAAATCCAAGATGCCTGTGCAGCTAGCTGCTCAGTTGCGGTTGAAAAAGCAAGGAAATCAAGAGCGGCTTCTTTGTTCTTTGAGCCTTTTGGAATAACCCAGAGGTCAAGGTCATAGATTTGACCATCCCAAACCATTTCAAATGACTGGCCTTCAGCATTCTTGGCGTTAAAGACGCGACCGTTCCACGCAGTTGAGAATACAACTTCGCCATCAGCAAGCAGCTGTGGTGGCTGGGCACCGGCTTCCCACCAGACAATGTCATCTTTGATTGTGTCTAGTTTCGCAAATGCGCGGGCCACACCCTCTTCAGTTCCAAGAACATCATAGACCTGGCTAACTGGCACGCCATCAGCAATCAAGGCAAATTCCAAGGTCACTTTTGGAGATTTGCGCATACCGCGCTTGCCCGGATAAGCTGCGGTATTGAAGAAGTCAGCCATCTTTGTTGGCTTGTTCCAGTTCCGTGTTTTGCTTGAGTCGTAGGCATAAACTGATGACCAAACGATGTTGGCAACGGCACAATCATGCAAAGTGCCCGGCAGGAAGTCTTCGGTCGCTGGCGTTCCGTCTGGTGCAGGTGGCAGGATTGAATGGTCAATCTGCTCAAGCAAGCCTTCATCGCAGGCGCGGATAGCATCAGACAATTCAACGTCAACGATATCCCAAGTTACATTTCCAGACTCAACCTGTGCTTTGATCTCGGCAATACCCCCGCCGTAATCTTCAGACACGATTGATTTACCTGTCTTTGCCATCCACGGCTTGTGATAGGCCTCTACCTGTGACTTGGTGTAGGCACCGCCCCATGACACAACAGTCAAATCAGCGGCGATCGCAGCACTACTGACAAACGCCGACGCACTCGCAATGGCAATTATTTTCTTCGTTAATCCAGACATTATGTCCACTCCCTTTTGTTGTTCGTGCGTTTTGAGAGCCGCACCGCTCTTTTGTGCTAGCCACTACCCGTTTCCAAGGCAGCGAGCCATTATTGACTATCAGCATAGTCAAACTGGTTCTTTAAAATCAAGCGCGCGGCAATCATCGTTCTTCCAGCCAATCTGCAACGATGCTCCAATTTCCAGCCCAAGCTGACCTGAAGTATTCGGCACTTTCACAATAAATTGATCATCGCCAGCCACGTCCATGCGGCAGCGGATATGATCACCAAGATAAATTAATTCTTCGATCCGCGCATCAAGTGTGCTGACTGCGGCAGATTTCTTCGTCGACACGATACAGCGCTCAGGGCGAACAGATAATGTCGTCCGGCTGCCAACCGCACCAATATTCACCGCAAGCGCCTTTACGATATCGCCCGAGTCCAGCTTCACCGTCGCAATGTTTTTGCTGACCGACTGAACCGTGCCAAGCATCTGGTTATTCTCGCCGATGAATTGCGCGACAAAGGCATTTTCCGGCTTTTCATAAAGCGTTACCGGATCAGCTAGCTGTTGGATAATCCCATCGTCAAAAACTGCAATCCGGTTGGACATGGTCAAGGCTTCGGATTGGTCATGCGTAACATAAACAACGGTCACGCCCAGATTTTCGTGAATATGCTTGATCTCATATTGCATATGCTCACGAAGCTGTTTGTCCAATGCGCCCAACGGCTCATCCATTAGCACCAGTTCAGGATTGAATACCAACGCGCGCGCCAGCGCAATCCGCTGTTGCTGGCCACCCGACAGCTGTGCCGGTTTGCGGTCGATAAAGTTCAGCATCTGCACCATATCCAGCACGGCGCGCACTTTATCCTCAACCTCGGCCTTTGGCATCTTGCGCACATATAAAGGGAACGCCAGATTTTCGCCAACCGTCATATGCGGGAATAATGCATAGTTTTGAAACACCATGCCAATACCGCGTTTATGCGGCGGTATATTGTTGATCGGGCGACCCCCAAGCTCAATATCGCCATGCGTTGCAGTCTCAAAGCCGGCAAGCATCATCAGGCAGGTTGTTTTACCAGATCCGGACGGGCCGAGCATCGTCAGAAATTCGCCCGACGCAATGTCAAGATTTAGATTCTTAACGACGAGTGTTTCGCCGTCATAGCTCTTTTGGACCCCTTTGAAACTGACGAATGGGTCGTTCGCTTGCACCATGTTTTCCTACCCGGATTTTGCTTTTATTTATAGGTCAATAGATCAACGTCGGACCATTTCCCTTTTGCTGCAATAACTAAAACACCTAAGGGTTAGTTTTGCAACCGGAACCGACCGATTAAACCAAATTTACGACGAACCGCAGTCTTTCATAACAACATGATGGAACAATTGCCTTTTTGATGTCGATTATGAGACTTTACCGCCGGTTATGGTGAATTCTTCCAATCAGATTTAGCAGGATTTGCGCCGCCAATGTGGTCGTGCTGCCAGTCTGGTCATAATCCGGCGCAACCTCGACAAGATCGACGCCAATGACCGTTCCGCGTTTGGTCAAACCATCAAGAAATTCTAATATTTCATAATAGAAAAACCCGCCATGTGACGGCGTGCCGGTTCCCGGTGCAACCGATGGATCAAACCCGTCAATATCAATCGTCACGTAATAGCGGCCATTCGAAGGGATCCGGTCAAGCATCCCGGCCACACCCAGTTTGCGGAATTGCCGGACCGATTGAATGTCCGAGCCCATTTTCCGCGCATCTTCGTACCCGTCTTTTGCGGTCGACGACACATTACGGATGCCGATCTGCGACAGGCCGGTCACATAAGACTTTTCGGCTGCGCGGCGCATCGGGTTACCATGGCCGTATTTCACCCCGTGCCGTTCGTCAACAAAATCAAGATGCGCATCAATTTGCACAAGGTGAAACGGCTCTTCATCACTAAAGGCGTTAATACATGGGATATTGACCGAGTGATCACCGCCGAGCACCACCGGTACCGCGCCAGCGGCTAGGATAGCGCGCACGCCGGCCTCAATATTTGCATGGCTTTTTATCGTGTCAGTGTGAACGATATCAGCGTCGCCAATATCAACAATACGCACCTGATCCGCCTGCAAATACGTTACATCATCTTCATGGTCATAGGCCCCTGCATGGCCAAATGAAAACAATGTTGATGCCTCGCGGATGCCGCGCGGACCAAACCTTGCGCCAGCCCGAAATTGCGTGCCAAAATCAAATGGCGCGCCAAGAATGGCAAAATCAGCATCAATCGATGACCAGTCAGGCTGATATGGATATTTGCCAAAACTGCATAATCCGACGAATGGCAAATTCAGCCGGCCTGTTTCGTACCCATGTCCTGACATTTAATAATCCCCCTATTATATGCTGAACAATTCAGCCTAAGCTGAAACCTGTCCAGATCGAAATCGACACGATGGGCAAACGCTAATCCAAGCCCGAAAATTCTGCAAGCCGTCAGGTTGAAAACGCGATATAGCCAAGACCCAAATAGCTGCGTTAAAGACGCCAAATTTAAGACGCCAGACCATTTTGCACTTTACGAAAACCCCGGCATTGGCGCAGTCTGTTGCAGTCATGCTGCTGCCATTAAAAAGTGGCACCGCTGGCAAGCGTAACAAAATTAAGAATTTACAAAATAAAAACTGCGGAATGGCTACAAAGCAAGACCTAACAAGCAATGTCTAAAAATCACTAACTGGGAGTGGAATTCATGCCCCTCGATCATCAAACAATCGCAAAATGCAAGATTGTCAAAGCTGTTGCCAATCGGGGACATATCGCGTCGGCATTTCCAGAATTTGACGATAATTTGAACAGCCACAATATGGACAAGGCTTATGCGACAATCACCACATGGCCGCATTATCAACCTACCCCTCTGATTTCACTTGATAAGCTGGCAAAGTCTTGTGGTGTTGCCGCGGTTTATTACAAGGACGAGTCACAACGTCTGGACTTGAAATCCTTTAAAGCGCTTGGCGGTGCTTACGCGGTGGCAAATCTTGTTGCCGCAAAAAAGGCCGATGGCATTGAGCCGTCAAACATTACCGTGACAACGGCGACTGATGGCAATCATGGCCGTTCGGTTGCGTGGGGTGCAAAGCAGGCCGGTTGCCATGCCGAGATTTACATTCACGAACATGTCAGCCAGCAACGCGCCGATGCAATGGCTGCCTTTGGTGCCACTATCAACCGGATTGAGGGCAATTACGAAGCCTCGCTTGCCGCTTGCAAAGCCGATGCCGAGGCCAATGGCCGGTATATTGTGTCTGACACCTCATGGCCCGGCTACCGCGAAATGCCGCTTGATATCATGGCCGGTTACAGCGTCATGGGGCGTGAAACCCTTGATCAGATGCAAGGGGTGAAACCAACGCACTGTTTTTTACCGATCGGCGTTGGCGGCATGGCGGCGGGCATTGTTGCCCCGCTTTGGCGCGATATGGGTGCCGACCTTGGCAAGATGATTGGCGTTGAATCCTATATGTCAGCCTGTTTTCTGGATAGTATCGAGGCGCAAATGCCTAGCCTTGTAGATATAAGTGAAGAGACCATGATGGCGGGCCTCTCATGCGGCGAAATATCCGATCTTGCATGGCAAATTCTGCAACCGGCTTTGGATCATTGCCTGTCAATTACCGATGATGCGATTGCGCCATTGATGGCGGGCTTTGCCGATGGCCGATTTGGCGGCGGGTCGATTGAGGCTGGCGAATGTTCGACTGCTGGTCTTGCCGCATTGCTGGCGGCAAAGAATGATCCGGCAGTGTGGCAGGCACTTGGGTTGGGGGCGGACTCGATTGTGCTGTTAATCGGAACCGAAGGGGCAACTGATCCAGTGTTGTATGAGCAGCTTTTGACCGAAGGGCGGCAGCCGTGACGGTGCCGTTGCGCGGCTTTGAGTCCGCCGAATTCGCCATGCGCTGTGCCAACGCCCAGCGCGCCATGGCCGCCGATGATGTTGGTGCCTTGCTGTTAACCAGCGAGGCTGATGTTCGGTATTTCACCGGCTTTATGACGCAGTTCTGGCAAAGCCCGACACGTCCGTGGTTTGTGCTGATCCCAGCCACCGGCAAACCCATTGCGATCATCCCCTCGATTGGCGTGCCATTAATGCGTGACTGCTATATTGGCGATCTGCAATCATGGCCTGCACCGGCGGCAACAGATGACGGCATTAGCCTGCTGGCACGCGTGATCCGCCAACAGATTGGGGCATCGGGACGGCTGGGCATGATGATGGGGCGCGAAACCGCTATCCGGATGCCATTGAATGACCTTAATGCCCTAGAAAGCCAGCTGGATCAGATCGTCTTTTGCGATATGACCGCCGCCATACAGCATATCCGGATGATAAAATCACCGGCTGAGCAAGCAAAATTAAAACATATCTGCCAGCTGGTATCGGGCGTGTTTGCCGATGTGCCGACATGGGCAACTGTCGGTATGCCACTAGATGAAACGTTTCGTCAGTTCAAAATCAAGGCGTTAGAGGCCGGCGTTGATGATGTCAGCTATCTGGTTGGCGCGGCAGGGCCCGGCGGCTATGGGGACATTATCGCGCCGCCAAATGGCCGCCCGCTTGCCGAAGGTGATGTTTTCATGTTTGACACCGGTGCTCTATGGGATGGTTATTTCAGTGATTTTGACCGAAATTTTGCCATGCATCACGCCACTGACGCAGCGCATGAGGCACATCACCGGCTTTATGATGCAACCCAAGCCGCACTGGATATCCTGCGGCCAGGTATTCCCGTATCCAAGCTGTTTTCGGTGATGGATCAGATATTGAGGCCAGACCAGTCGAGCCTCCATAGCGCCAATGATACCCAAATCACCAGTGAAGGTGTCGGCCGCTATGGGCATGGACTTGGCACCCAGCTGACCGAACCGCCATCCCATACTGATTGGGATAATACGATAATTGAGGCCGGCATGGCGCTGACGATTGAACCGTCGCTAAGCTATGGTGATGGATTAACCATGGTGGCCGAAGAAAATGTGCTCGTTCTTGACGATCAGATTGTTTTATTATCAACGCGCGCACCACGTGATTTGCCGGTCATTGCCGCTAGGTAATGCGCCTGCGTTTCGATGTACTGACTGAACAATGCTTGAGGAAGGACAAGATATGGCCGCCCCTGAAACCACATCCCAAAACACTGTATCTCAAGATAATGCATCAAGAGACCGGAAACCGCCCGCATTCAGTCATCTGCCATTCCGCGTCGCAGAGGCTGATGAAACCGCAACCCAGCTGGGCCTGGTCACATTAGAGACCGATTTGACAATCGAGACCGAGTTGCGGCATTTCATTGGTGACGGCGTTGGCACACGAGCAGGCAAAGGACAGCTTGCCAGCATTTTGCATAGCCGCATTGCCTGTGATGATCAGGTGACTGTCGAGAACCTGACCGCGATGAAGGAACGGTTTGCCGATGCGCTGGCGCTATTTCCGCCAGGCTATCATTTTGATGTTATCGGTTATGGCTGCACGTCTGCGTCACTATTGATCGGCGAAGAGACGATCCAAGCCATTGTGAAATCGCATGTTAATGTCGATCACGTCACCACCCCATTGACCGGCGCACGGCGCGCCTTGAAAACATTGGGCGCCAAAAATATTGGCTATCTTGCGCCGTACATATCTGAAATATCGCAAAATATGTGTCTTTTGCTTGAGGATTATGGGTTTCGCATTGGCGCCGCCGCCACTTTTGGAGAGGGCCAGGACTCGATTGTTGGCCGCATTCACCCATCGTCAATTTCAGCAGCAATTGACGCATTGGTCAGCAATGCAGACACGCCGCTTGATGCGGTTTTCATTTCCTGCACATCGCTGAAATGCGCCAGCATTATCGCCGCCGCCGAGGCCAAACACGCAATTCCGGTTATTTCCAGCAATTCAGCAATCGCATGGGATATGGCCCGGCTTGCTGGTCTTGCCGTACCCGCCGATGGTGCCAGCCAAAAAGGCCGCCTATTTCAGCAGAATTGACTTATCAACCTTGGCAAGATCGGACTGGCCGCAAAGCCCAAGAGTTAGGTCAAGCTCGCGGTGGATGATTTCCAGTGTCTGACGAACGCCCGCCTGCCCCTTGGCACCAAGCCCATAAAGAAAGGCGCGGCCAATCAGCGTTCCCTTTGCGCCAAGCGCGATCGCGCGCAGCACATCCTGACCTGACCTGATACCGCCATCCATCCAGACCTCGGCGCGATCACCAACCGCATCAACAATTGCCGGCAAGGCGGTAATTGACGACATAGCACCATCAAGCTGGCGGCCGCCATGATTTGACACAACAATCGCATCCGCCCCGACATTCACCGCGGCCAGCGCATCTTCGACATCCAGAATGCCCTTGATGATCAATTTACCGCCCCATTGTTTACGGATCGCCGCCACATCATCCCATGACAAGGACGGGTCGAACTGGCTGACCGTCCAATCTGCCAGCGATGACATATCCTTAACGCCCTTTACATGGCCGACAATATTGCCAAATTGACGCCGCTTTGTGCCAAGCATACCAAGACACCAAGCCGGTTTTTGCATAAGATTCAGTATATTGCTCAACGTTGGTTTTGGCGGCGCACTAAGGCCATTGCGCACATCCTTATGCCGCTGACCCATCAATTGCAGATCAAGTGTGACCATCAGCGCCGAACATTTGGCGTCACGCGCCCGTTCGATCAGCCGTGATACAAAATCACGGTCGCGCATCACATATAGCTGAAACCAGAACGGCGTCGGGCTGTTTTCGGCAACATCCTCAATCGAGCAAATCGACATTGTTGATAGGGTAAAAGGCACGCCAAATTCAGCCGCAGCCTTGGCCGCCAAAATCTCACCATCAGCGTGCTGCATGCCGGTTAGGCCAGTTGGCGCTAACGCCACCGGCATCGGCAGATTTTGCCCAAGCATCGGCATTTCGGTTGTGCGCTGGCTGACATCCAAAGCGACACGTTGCCGAAATTTAATCGCGGCAAGATCGGTTTCATTGGCGCGGTAGGTTGACTCGGTCCATGACCCGCTATCCGCATAATCATAAAACATCCGCGGCACCCGCCGCTTGGCCAGTTTTTGCAGATCTTCGATACAGGCAATTGCCGTCATGATACGCCTCGTCACCATCAAGGTTAAATTCGTCCACTGATTTACAGCATGAACGGCTTTAACTCAACAGATGCTTCACAATCTTCGGCTGGGCAATCTTTGGCTGGACAATGTTCGGCTGGGCAATGCGTGCCTAGCGATAGCGCCGCAACATGGCGCTCATCAAAATTACCGGCACCAACCCTGACAAAACAATCATCAAGGCGGGCAATGCCGCAACCTCAAGCATTTCATCCTTGGCAAATTGATAGGTATAGGTTGCCAGCGTTTCAAAATTGAACGGCCGCAACAGCAATGTCATCGGCAGTTCTTTCATCACATCGACAAATACCAGCATAATGCCCGCAAGGAACGAACTTTTTAGCAATGGCATAATCACCTGCCGGATCGATTCCATATAGCCCTGACCCAGAACCCGGCTTGCATTCATCATATTTGCCGGCAGTCGCCGCACCCCCGAAATCATCGCGCCATAGCCAACCGCCTGAAACCGGACGATATAGGCCAGAAACAGCACCGCGATGCTGGTGACCAAAACGCCTTGAAACTGGGCGCCAAACACGGCAGCAAAACCGCGATCGAGCTGGCCGCTAAAGATCAACACGCCAATGGCAAGAATAGTCCCCGGAAACGCATAGCCAGTCGAGGCGAATAACGCCAATTTACGGGTCTTTGCACCAGCGCGGAAACTCGCCGTTACGACAATAAATGCAGATAGCAGCATAATCACCAACGCCGCAATCGCCGCAACAATCAGCGTATTGCCAATAATTTCGCGAATTGCCAGAAAATCTGCCAGCAGATCATTAGTTACAACCAGCCCCAGCAGCACCCCAACCGGAATAAAAAATCCAAATAACAGTGGGATAACGCACACCATCCAACAGGCCAAAACACCCAGCTTGGTCGGCGTTAGCATCGCTAGCGGTGTCTGGTTACGGCTGCTGGCAACATATTGCTGGCGTGAGCGTGCGTAAAGTTCCAGCCCCAATAGTGCCAGAATAAAGCCAAAACCGACAATTGAGATTTGCGCCGCCGCAACCAGATTATTCATCCCCAGCCAGACATTGAAAATACCGAGGGTAATCGTCTCAATTGCAAAAAACTCAACCGTGCCAAAATCTGACATGACTTCCATCATCACCAGCGCAAGGCCAGCCATAATGGCCGGACGTGCAAGCGGCAAGCCCACCTGCCAGAATTGCGACCGGTTATGCACCAGCGCAATTTCAAACAGGCTTGCCGGTGTTAAGCGAAAGGCGATCCGCGTCACCATGTAGATATAGGGATATAAAACCGACGCCATCACCAGAACAGCACCGCCTAGCGAGCGGATTTCAGGAAACCAGTAATCGCGCGGGCTTTGCCAGCCAAACATATGGCGCAAGCCCGATTGCAACGGGCCAGCATATTCAAAAAATTCGGTATAGCTATAGGCAATGATATAGGCCGGAATGGCGGCAGGTAATAACAGCATCCATTCCAGCATCCGGCGACCGGCAAAATCGTAACGGCTGATCACCCATGCCGAACTGACCCCAAATCCGACCGCTAGCGCGCCAACCCCGGCCATCAAAATCAGCGTATTGCTGACATAACGGCCAAGAACAGTGTCATAAAGATGCGACCATAGCCCGGCACTATCGCCAAAAGCCGCCAGCAGGACAGCAATGACCGGCCCCAGAATTAAGCCGCAAAGGACAATGACGCCACCCGACCACCGGTCAAACGGTCGGCGTTGTGCACGGGTAAATTGAGACAGGAAAGTCGCTACCATCCGACGCGATCAATGATCATTTGCGCTTTAGGTGCCAATTCCGCAAGCCGCTCAATTGGCAGCGCATCAGGCTTGAACTTGCCCCAGCTTGCCAGCTCGCCATTGACCGTAACCGCTGGATTAACCGGATATTCGAAATTGATTTCACCGTAAAGCTGCTGGGCTTTTTCTTCGGTTAGAAATTCAAGAAACGCGATGGCTGCCGCTTTGTTTTTGGCGTATTTCGCAACACCGCCACCCGAGATGTTCATATGATTGCCGCGATTTGACTGATTGGTAAAGACCAGACGGATTGATTGCGCCCATTCCTTTTGATCAGCCTTATCACCAAATTTCATATTGCCGTAATAATAGCTATTCATCACCGCAACATCACACAGCCCCTGAAAAATCGCCTTGGCCTGACTGCGGTCATTGCCCTGCGGTTTACGCGCCAGATTTGCCACCACGCCGCCTGCCCATGCCTCTGTCGCCGCTTCGCCATGCGCCGCTATCATCGAAGCAACCAATGCGCGGTTATAGTCATGGCTACCCGCACGACTGCAAATGCGGCCCTTCCATTCTGGCTTGGCAAGATCTTCAAGGTCGGCTATCTCACCGTCAGCAACCCGCGATTTTGAGGTCACCAGAATACGCGCGCGCTCCGACAATCCGAACCAGCGATTATCATCAGCCCGAAGCCGCGACGGTATGTTTTCCGTTAAAATTTTAGACTGAATCGGCGCTAGCAAATCAAGGTCAGCATATTCAGCCAGCCGTGCAATATCGACTGTCAGAATGACGTCGGCAGGGCTTGCCGGCCCCTCAGCCTTAAGGCGTTGCGCCAGCCCCTTCGCCGCATAGACAACATTGGTCTCGATGCCGGTTTTCGCCGTAAAAGCATCCAGAAACGGTTGGATTAAAACCTGCTGACGGTGCGAATAAATATTGATCTTCTCAGCCGCAACCGCAGCCGATGCACCCCCCGCAAGCGCCATGAAACAGGCGCCAGCAATTAATTTACGAATTATCTGTGAGCCGGAAAAATCAACATAAATCATTTTATTATCCTACATAAAAAAACGGCACCAGTCATGAAGGGCCATGCTGTGGGCGGGTATTCAGACGTGCCTGCATCGCCATGTTTCTTGCCAACACGTTTATGAGCAAATCCTTACTTTGAGAATGATTATCAAACTCAATTCAGCATCGCAAGCGTTTTTCTGCGAATCATTCTCAAATACGGTCACCAATGTCTTTTTTGGTTGCAAATTATGACGGCTAAGTTATCACGTCTTCGCGGTTTTATCGTGCAAAAAAATGACCCAGAAAGGCTCATGTTCAAAAATGGATATAATGATGGGAATGAGTACGGATGCGTTCTTGATTGCCCTTATTCAAATTATCGCCATTGATATTGTGCTTGGCGGTGACAACGCCATCATCATTGCCCTAGCCTGTCGAAATTTGCCGCCAAAACAAAAACGCCTCGGCATTCTGTGGGGTACCGCCGGTGCCATCATCCTGCGGGTAATTCTGGTGTTTTTTGCCAGCGCGTTGATGACCACACCGGGCCTGCGTTTGATTGGCGGCATATTGTTGCTGTGGATCGGGGTAAAACTACTGACCGATCAGGCCGAGCATGATCTTAGCGGCAAGATAGCCGAAAAAAGCAGCCTGATGGGGGCGATTCAAACCATTATCGTTGCCGATTTTGTAATGAGCCTCGACAATGCGCTTGCCATTGCCGCTGCGTCCAAGGGCAGCCTGTTTCTGGTAATCTTTGGTCTGGTGCTGAGCGTGCCAATCATTATTGGCGGCAGTGCGATCATTTTGCGGTTTATGGAACGCTATCCAATCATCATCACAATTGGTGCGGGATTGCTTGGCTGGCTTGGTGGCGACCTGATCGCTAACGACAAAATCAATGCAAATATTCTGCCTGAAATCATTGTCCAGTCACCTTGGATTGCCGCGATGATTGGTGCGGTTTTTGTGGCAGGGCTTGGCAAATTTCTCGCGGCACGCAAATCGGCGCCAAACCAGTCATAGCCAAACCAGTTATGGCGAAACTGGTCATGGCGAAATCGGTGATGGCGCATATTTTTTTCAATTACCAAGCGCTAATTGATTGGCATCCGGGGAAAGTTTGCTAGTCTTTTGTGACAACAATGCGCTTTTTTAAGGGCATTGTTTCACATAAGTTTTTTCGGCAGTTTTTCACGGCAGTTCTTCAATGACCCAACAAAACACACCCAAAATTGCAGTCATCGGATTTGGCGAAGCCGGATCATGCCTGTGCCAAGGCTGGGGGCGCACCGATGTGCGCGCCTATGACATCAAACAACATGGCGATGCCGCAATTGCCGCCGAGAAGATCAGCCAGATGCAGGCGGCCAATGTTATCATCGGTGATGATCCGGCCAGCATCGCCGGCGAGGCTGACATGATTTTCAGCACAGTGACAGCAGATCAGGCTCATGCCGCGGCCGCCGCGGTGGCAGCGGGCATCCGGCCCGGTGCCTATTTCTTTGATCTGAACAGCTGCGCGCCATCAACCAAACAGAAAAATGCTGCGCTGATAAATGAGGCTGGTGGACGCTATGTCGATGTGGCGGTCATGGCAACGATCACGCCCAAATATCACCAAACCGCAATGCTAGTGGCAGGAGACCACGCCGAGGCGGCAATTGACCTGATGCTGGCACTCGACATGAAGCCGGTTCACGTCCCCGGCCCGGTCGGCCGCGCCTCGACGATTAAAATGATCCGGTCGGTTCTGGTCAAAGGCATTGAGGCACTGACCGCCGAATGTTTCAGCGCGGCCTCAATTGCCGGTGTTGCCGATGAGGTGGCGGCCTCGCTTGATGCCTCGCAAACCAGAGATGGCTGGAAAGATCAAGCGGCCTATAATATGGAGCGAATGACCACACATGGCATCAGGCGCGCGGCTGAAATGCGCGAGGTCGCAATCACCCTTGCCGACCTCAATATAGCTGGCCGCATGACCGCAGGCACGATCGATTGGCAGGACGAGTTTGGCAATCTTGGGCTTTCATTGCTGGACACCGAGGGGCTGGAGCCGCGGTTAAGTGCCATCCGCGGCGCATTGGATGCCAAGAAAATTAGCTAAAAGTTTAGGCTAATTTGGGCTGGGCTAATTTGGGCTGGGTTCTGTTCTGCCCTATGCGGTGGCTGCCGGTTCGGGTTTGCCCTCAAAAAAGCCGATCAAAACACCGGTTGTAAGAATGACGCCAACCCCTACCCACTGGATCACGCTTAGCGTTTCACCCAGCCAAAACGCGGCGGATACGGCCGCTACCAACGCCTCGGACAGCATCAAGATGCCAACAAGGCCGGGCGATACATATTGCATGATGCGGAATATCAGCAAGGCCGACGGTAAAAATACCACCGCTGACGCAATAAAGGCCGGAGGGGTGGCTTGGATCACGATATCCAGTTGCGGACGCGGGTCACCCAGATAAATCGCCGCGATTAACGCCAGCCCCGCACCACATAGATATTGCAGAAAACTGACATGGATAAAATTTACCCCGTCATACCGCCGGATCATCACCGACCCTAACGCCCAGAACAAACCAGATAAAAGCCCCAACAAATCAGCCGGATCGAATGTTAACTGATCGGGGCTGATACCGGTTACCAGAACACAGCCGCAAAGCGCCGCAAAAATGGCAAGCCACCGGCTCCACCCGACCCGCTCACGCAGCACAAAATAGGCAATGGCCGTCGACCAGATTGGCGTCATATAGAACAGAACAACGGTTTTTGTCACCGATGCAACAACCAGCCCAAGGGCATAAAGCGTAAAGCCGGCCCCCATCAGCAAACCGGCGATCATTGCCCGCGACCAGTCACCGCGGGTTGCTGGTGCGGTTTTCAAGATCAGTGGCAGCATCGCCAATGCTGGCAGGAAATGAAACAAAACGACAACCCAGAGGGCGGACAGTCCCATCCCCTCGATATAGCGCATCGGAACCCATAAAACGCCCCAGAGCGATGAGGCCAGAAAAATAATCAGCAATGCCTGCCGATGTTCATACTGCCGCGTAAAAAGCGATAGAAACCAGATCATATCTTCTCTTTTCGGGCTTTCAGCGTGATAGGTGCCACTTTATCACCGGACTTTATGCCAAATTTTGGAGAGGCCAAATCAGAGATGGGCCAAAACAGAGATGGGCCAAATTCATCAAAGGCCGAATTTACTGGTGCGATGATTATTGCAAATCCTTAAACGCCGCCTGTAACCGCGCCACCGCCTCGATTACCAATTCTCGCCGACAGGCGATATTAAAGCGCAGGAAACTATCCCCACCTGCCCCAAAACTATTGCCATGATTGACCGCGATCTCGGCCTGCTGTTCAACACGTCGGGTAAATTCAGCCCGATCCATTCCGGTGTCAGCAAAATCGACCCAGCACAGATAGGTTGCCTCAATCGGCATTGACCGCAACCCGGGAATGGCGGCAATTCCGTCATCAAAAATACGCTTATTCTCGGCAAGATAGTCAAGCAACGCATCAAGCCATTCATCACCATGCTGCCATGCAGCGGTACACATCAACATCCCAATCCGGTTAAACGACATCCCCGCCGCGCCGAACGCCACCTTTGCCAGCGGCGCACGCAGCGCATCATCACTGACAACAATGCTGCCGATCATACAGCCAGCAAGGTTAAAACTTTTGGTGGTTGCGACAAGCGTGACCAGCCGGTGACGTACTGAAGGCACCGCCGCGGCGAGGACATGGTGCTGATTACCCTTAAAAACAAGGTCGTTATGCACTTCATCGCTGATCAATGTCAGATCATGCGTCTCGCAAAAATCGGCAAGCTGTTGCAATTCCAAGGGCGACCAGACCCGCCCACCCGGATTATGCGGCGAACAAAACAGCACGATCTTTTCATCACCGGTCAGACTGGCCGCAAGCGCATCCAGATCCATGTGATAGCGGCCATCACGCTGCACCAGCGGCGACTCGACAAGGCGCCGGTCAGTGCCTTTGATAATCCTTGCAAACGCATGATACACCGGCGAAAAAACGATAACCCCGTCACCGGGCGCGCTGTAGGCCTGAAGACAAAGACTAATGGCATTGCCAAGGCCATGCGCATTGATAATCCAATCAGGCTCTACATCCCAATGATGCCGGCGCTTCATCCAGCCGATCAGGGCAGCGCGGTACTCACTATCATCGCCAAAATAGCCGTGAACACCATGATCTAGCGCACCAGCCAAGGCCTCTTGAACGGCTGGCGGTGCACGAAAATCCATGTCCGCAACCCACATCGGAATGCCGGTTTTTGGCGACACGCCATATTTGGCTTGCACCGTGTCCCATTTCGATGAATGGGTACCAACGCGGTCAATCACCTCGTCAAAATTAAACGACATTCCGGTCTCTCCTGACACTTTATTTCGCCTGTCCCAAACCGGTGCCTTTATCCATTAATTACCGGCTGGCTTGGCGAAGATCATTGATAGTCTGGCGCGGGGTAATCCCTTCGGTTGACACAATAAGATCAAGAACAGCACCAGTTTTAGACGCACAGGCACGCGCAAAAGCATCCGCGAAATCTGCAGTATTTTCGACGCGCTCACCGTAAAAACCATAGGCCTTGGCAAGGGTAACAAAATCCGGATTCACTAGTTCAGTGCCTGACACGCGTTCGGGATAATTACGTTCCTGATGCATCCGGATGGTACCATAGGTACCATTATTCACAATCAGGATAATCGGCTGCAAACCGCACTGCATTGCCGAACCAAGCTCGTTGCCGTTCATCTGGAAATCGCCATCACCAGCAAAGCAGAGAACAAACCGGCTAGGATCATGCGCCTTTGCAGCAATTGCCGCCGGAACGCCATATCCCATTGCCCCGCTTTGCGGTGCCAAAAGTCGTGATTTCGGACCAAATTTCAGGAATTTATTGGGCCAAATGGCAAAATTTCCAGCACCATTGGTGATAATCGCATCATCCGGTATGACCTCGCGGATATGCTGCATGACCTCGCCCATATCTAGGCTGCCCGGCTGTGATTTCACGCTATAGCTGGCATCATAGGCGGCCTTGGCGGCAGTAACCCAGCCTTGGCGCGCCGGATCAGCCTCAAGACTGATCGTTGACAAGGCGGCGGCCATTGCATTCGGCGTTGCCTGAAGCGGTAAATCAGCGGCGTAGATTTTGCCGATTTCATCATCAGACGGGTGGCAATGAACCAGCTTTGCTTTCATGTTGGGACAGTCAAACAGGCTATAGCCGTCGGTTGTGCATTCACCAAACCGCACATTGATTGCGATAATCAGGTCAGCCTCACCAAGGAGCGTTTTGATATAGCCAAGCATCCCAACACCAGCATCGCCAACATAGCTTGGATGGTAATTATCGCAGATATCATGAAAGCGGAACGCCGCCACCAGCGGCAAGTGATTAGCCCCGGCAAAGGCCTCAAGCTGACGCGCAGCATCGCTGGTCCAGCCAGCACCCCCATAAAGGATCAGCGGGCGTTTCGCAGCCATTAATAAGCCGGCAAGCTGATCACGCTGGGCCGGCGATATATCAGGCGCGGGAATGTTCACCGGTGCACAGGCCTTGGCACTGGTCGGCGCTGTCAGCATATCCTCGGGCAAGGCCACGACAACTGGCCCCGGCCTGCCGCTAAGCGCGGTTGCCCATGCACGCGACATTATCTCGGGAATGCGGTCAGCATCGTCAATTTCGACAACCCATTTCGCAACCTTGCCAAAATAATGTGAATATTCAATTTCCTGAAAGGCCTCGCGCCCTTTCATACCAACACCAACCTGCCCGACAAAGACAATCATCGGCGTCGAGTTTTGCATCGCGGTATGGATGCCAATTGAGGCGTTCGTTGCACCCGGGCCACGTGTAACAAAACAAAGGCCGGGCGTGCCGGTCAATTTGCCCCATGCCTCGGCCATATAGGCTGCCCCGCCTTCATTCCGGCACAGCATCAAATCAAATTTGCCCATGCGATCATACATCGCATCAAGAACCGCAAGATAGCTCTCGCCCGGGACACCAAAGCCCTTGGTGCCGCCAAGTGCGATCAGGCAATCCATTAACAGAGCGCCGCCATATTTTACATCAGATGCCATGATAATTTTTCCCAAGAAAACCGAATAAGAGGGCGCAAACGGCGCCGTCAAACCACCGGGTTGCCGTCAAATCTTAGGAAACTGTCGCAACCTTCGCAACCGCAATAGCGAATGGCAGATGACGATTTCCGGCCAAGCCAGCAATATTGATGCGGCTGTCGCCAACGACATACATACCGTGATCATCACGAAGCGACAAAACCTGCTCGGCATTTAATCCAAGGCGCGAAAACATCCCGCGGTGATGGGCGACAAAGTCAAAATGATCAGAATTACATTGCTGGCGCAGTGCATCGGCAAGATTTTGCCGGATCGTCAACATTGTCATGCGCATATCTTCAAGCTCAGCCATCCATTCCGCGCGCAATTCGGCATCGGCAAGGATCATTCCTACCACAGCAGCGCCATGATCAGGCGCAAATGAGTAATTTAGCCGATTTAAAACCGCCAAATTGCCTTGCACCACCTCGGCCGTATCAGCGTCTTTTGCAATCATCATCGCAATGCCAACGCGGTCACGGTAAAGCCCGAAATTCTTGGAACATGATGCAGCGATAAACATTTCCGGCACACGCGACGCCATATGACGAAGCGGCGCAGCATCCCGATCCAGCCCATCACCAAACCCCTGATAGGCGATATCAATGAACGGCATTACCCCTTTTTCGATAACCAAATCGGTGATTGCCTTCCATGTGTCCATGTCGATATTTGCCCCAGTGGGGTTATGACAGCACCCATGAAGCAGCAACAGGTCGCCGGCTTTCAGCTCTTGGAACGACGCCATCATTGCGTCGGTATCAACAAGGCGCGTTTCATTGTCAAAATATGGATAGCCGCGGGCTTTAAAGCCCATATGCGTTGCCATGCTCATATGCGACGGCCAACTGGGATCGCTGATCCAGATTGTGCAGTCAGGATTCAGGATTTTCATTGACTCGAAAACCTGCCGGATTGCACCTGTGCCGCCCGGCGTCTGCAATGTCGCCACCCGATCAGCCGCCACCGCATCGCCCAGCACAAGATCACGCATCTGATCACGGAATAATTCGGCACCAGCAAGCGAAACATAGGCTTTTGAATTCTGTTCCTGCAAGAGCCGCGCCTCGGCCTTTTTCACCGCAGTCATAACCGGTGTTATGCCACTGTCATCCTTGTAGACACCAACACCGAGGTCAATTTTTTCAGCACGCGGATCGGCTTGAAATAGCTTGGAAAGACCCAGAATCGGATCGGCTTTTGCAGGCTGGAATTTTTCAAACATTTTGGTTTCTCTAAATGCAGGTGGCGATGGTTTTGTTTAAGGCAAATCCAGCTTGAAACGCAACGATTTTTACCGCGCATTTATCAAACGGCGTCACATTCGTTGATATCCTGACCGCTTTTCCAAAAAAAGCGCCAGTACAGCGTCATTTTTTTACGCCACCAGCATAACCAAGTGACTGCAGCGCAATTGTAATTTCATCAAGAATTACCGGATCATCAATAGTCGCTGGCATGGTCCAGCTCTCATTATCAGCAATCTTTGCCATGGTGCCGCGAAGCACCTTACCCGACCGGGTTTTTGGCAAGCGATCAATAACCACAACCAAATTGAATGCCGAAACGCGCCCCACGCGCTCCTTTACAAGAGCGATCGCCTCGGTGGTGATGTCATTTTGCGGCCGGTTACAATTCGGATAGAGACAAATCAGGCCAAGCGGCAATTGCCCCTTTAGCTGATCTGCGACCCCAATAACCGCGCATTCGGCAATGTCAGGGTGATCGGCCAGCACCTCTTCTAACTGACCGGTAGACAGCCGGTGTCCAGCAACATTAATCACATCATCCGTGCGCGCCATAATGTAGAGATAGCCATCGGCATCACAATAACCAGCATCACCGGTCTCGTAATAGCCAGGAAAACTGCTCAGATATTTTTCGACATACGCATCATCCGCGCCCCAAATTGTGGCAAGACCGGACGGCGGCAATGGTAGTTTGACCGCAATCGCCCCAAGCTCACCCGCCGGCAATATCGCGCCATCAGCATCCAAAATATCAATTTCATAACCGGGCATCGGCAATGATGGCGAGCCAAGCTTTACCGGCAGATGTTCAATCCCCATCGGATTGGCGCAGATTGACCATCCGGTTTCGGTTTGCCACCAATGATCAATAACCGGAACTTTTAGCTGTTTTTCGGCCCAGCTAATCGTATCAGGATCAGCCCGCTCACCCGCCAGAAACAGGTATTTCAGGCATGCAGTATCATGATCCTTTAAAAAGGCACCGTCTGGGTCAGCCCGCTTTATGGCGCGAAACGCCGTAGGGGCGGTAAATAGAGCCTTGACCTTATGTTCAGAAATAACCCGCCAGAACACGCCCGCATCTGGCGTGCCAATCGGCTTTCCCTCAAACAAGATGCTAGTGCATCCAAACAGCAATGGGGCGTAGACAATGTAAGAATGTCCGACCACCCAGCCAATGTCAGACGCCGCCCAATAGACATCGCCCGGCTGCATATCATAGATATGCCGCATCGACCAATTCAGGGCAACCGCATGGCCGCCATTATCGCGAACCACGCCTTTGGGCTGGCCTGTCGTGCCAGATGTGTAGAGAATATATAGGGGATCGGTTGCCTTTAGGGTGGCCGGCGGTAATTCGGGCGCACCATCATGCGCCGCCTGCCATTCCAGATCGCGTCCATCGACGAGATCGGCGCGCAATGCCTCACGCTGGACGATAACGCAATGATCGGGCTTGTGCATTGCCGCATCAATAGCCCCGTCAAGCAATGGCTTATATTCGACGATGCGCCCCGGCTCATGGCCGCAGGATGCGCTGATAATCACCTTTGGGGTACAATCATCAATCCGCTTGGCAAGCTCGGCCGCAGCAAAGCCGCCAAACACAACCGAATGGATCGCACCAAGCCGCGCGCAGCCAAGCATCGCCACAACGGCTTGTGGGATCATCGGCATATAGATGATAACCCGATCACCTTTTGCCACACCAAGGCCGGCAAGCATTCCGGCAAACCTTGCCGTCTGCTGTTGCAATTCGGCATAGGTCAGGGTTGATTTCTGTCCGGTAATCGGCGAGTCGTAGATGATCGCATTCTGCGCGCCTCGACCGGCAAGAACATGACGATCCACGGCGTTAAAACAGCTGTTCATCTGACCATCGGGAAACCAACGGTAAAACGGTGGATTGCTGGTATCAAGGCCGGTTTTTGGCGGGACTATCCAGTCAATCTGCGCGGCGGCATCAAGCCAGAATGCAGCTTTATCCTCGGTTGCCTGTTGATAGATTTCTTTATAATTCCCCATAGCTGCACTTTCTTTTTTGCCTTTTTGCCTGTTGCCCTTTTTGCGCAAAATTTATCATGGCTTGGCAATTTTTAATTAGCGGAAAATCTGGCCAATATCATAGATCACCAGCGCGATATCGGACTCCAATGGAAATGAAAGCATACCCATAACATCATAGCCAAGAAGCCCAGGCATAAGATAAAACCGGATCATAAACAGGAACCAAGCCACATAAAGCGGTTTGAACCGGTCGATTAGAAACGGCGGTGTCAGTTTTGCCGTTGCATCAATCATCGGCTGGGTAATTTTTACAAAAGCGCGCATGAAGAAAAAGTCGGAATATTCGGCAACAAATATCGCCATGCCAAACCGGCCAATCAAGGTCCACATTGCAGCACCAAGAATATAGTCAATTATCAGGACGGTTGCCCCAAACCCTGTTTCCATCAAAGCCACCTATGCATTTTTGTTCATACCAGCAAAGGTTGGCATGATTTGCTTGATTTGTGGACGCTTTTTCACAAAAGAACGTTTGAAAAATAAAAAAATGGAGCAGAAGACCCCCTCTGCTCCATTAAATTATTGGTATTTCCGATCAGAAGACCGGAAGATTGTGCTTAGCCGTCAGAAACAACTTTGCCCTTTGGAATGCGGATTTCATCAACCATTTTCATGGTCTCTTCATCCGGCGCCTCGGTGGCAAGTGATACCACGATCATCAGCACCAGACTGACCGGCATACCGATCATACCAAAGCGCAGACCATCAAGGCCTAACCACGGGGTCATCCCGCCGAACTGGACCATATAGAGGTACCAGAAACCGGCGCCAAAACCGCCGATCATGCCGGCAACAGCACCCTGACGGTTTGCCCGCTTCCACCAGACACCGAGGACAAGTGGGAAGAACAGGCCTGAATTGGCAAAGCAGAATGCCCACGCAACCGCACCCAAGATACCTGTCAATCCTTGAGCCGCCACAAACGCGCCAGCAGCACCAACACCTAAGAGTAGGATACGGGCAACCACCAGACGGGTTTTTGTGTCAGCCTTTGGATCAATAATCTTGTAATACAGATCATGCGACAACGCGTTTGCAATCGCCAGCAACAAGCCGTCAGCCGTTGACATCGCAGCAGCCAGACCACCAGCAGCAACCAAACCTGAGATCACATAAGGCAGACCTGCAATCTCTGGCGTTGCCAAGACCACAATATCACCCTTCATGAAAAACTCGTTGATCTGCAGGATACCGTCACCATTACCGTCAAAGACTTTCAAAAACCCGACTTGCGACCATTTCTGCACCCACTCAAGTGAGTTCACATCAGCAATAGATTTGCCAATGATGCCAGTTGCAAGGTTCGGATCAAGCAGTGAAAGCTTGGTGAACGTCGCCAGAGCTGGTGCCGTTAGATACAACAAGCAAATGAATACAAGCGACCAACCAACTGACTGTCTGGCGGCTTTTACCGATGATGTTGTGAAATAACGCATCAACACATGTGGTAGTGACGCCGTACCGGCCATCATACAAATGACCAATGTCAGAAACTTCCATTTTGCCATCAATGTATCGCTAGCGTCGTTGATGCCAACTGAGAGTGCCGCAAGCTTGCCAGCGGCAGCCTGAGCCTCAGGTGTCGGTTTTAACGCACCAACATTATGCAAGGCTTCGAGTTCTTGAACCCGGAGAACCGCATCAAATTGTGAAAAATGGGGTATCAGGCCATAATCAAATTTGTTTGTCATCCAGAACACTGGCAACAGATAGGCAATGATCAAAACGATATATTGCGCAACCTGTGTCCATGTAACCGCCTTCATTCCGCCAAGCATCGAGCAGAATAGGATACCGGCAAGACCGATCCAAACTGCCACTGTAAACGGAATATTAAGCGCACGTGATGCCACAATGCCCGTTCCGGTGATTTGCGCTGTAACATAGGTAAATGACGCGACCACAAGAATAACAACCGCACAAAAACGCGCAAGATTACCGCCATAACGCGTGCCGATGAAATCAGGCACTGTGTAACAACCAAATTTGCGCAAATACGGCGCTAACAGGCTTGCCACCAGCACATAGCCACCAGTCCATCCGACCAGGAACGCCATATATGGGTATCCCTTTAGATAGATGCCGCCAGCCATCGCGATAAACGATGCACCCGACATCCAGTCGGCCGCTGTAGCCATACCGTTAAAGACCGCCGGCACCTCACGCCCAGCGACATAATATTCGCTCGACTCCATGGTTCGAGATAGCACGCCGATCAACGCGTAAATGAAAATGGTAAATCCTACAAACATCCAGCCGATTGCATCCGCACTGACGCCTGCTTGTTCAAGGATTGCCATCAAGACTACAAAGCCAAGGAATCCAAGTGTATAGATACCGTAAACTTTGCTGAGATTATTAATGAACCCTCCTTCAAGTTTCATAGCAAACCTCCTAATCTTCAGCGACACCAAACTCTTCGTCCAGTTTGTT
>Ga0255771_1000437_pt1 | contig 48233 bp, 35 predicted proteins | sample 011ome_19_FD_179969 | JGI IMG/M metagenome (GOLD analysis project Ga0255771, IMG submission 179969) | Coastal salt marsh microbial communities from the Groves Creek Marsh, Skidaway Island, Georgia - 011510BT metaG (version 2) | ecosystem: Environmental > Aquatic > Marine > Intertidal zone > Salt...
AAAAAAAAAAAAAAAAAAAAAAAAAAAAAGAAAAAAAAAAGAAAAAAAGAGCAGACCTTTTCCTTTTGCATTCGTCTGCACAAGAAACACTTACAAAGAGAGAGAGAGAGAGAAAGCACGAGTGTACGAGAGAAAAAAAAAGATGAGCGAGAACATCATCAATAAAGACAACAACAAACAGATGACGACGAGAGAACGGCAGCACATCGAGGTGGCGAAGTTAGAGGCGGAGTTGAACGCGCTGAAAGTGGACGCGTTCGCGAAGGTGCGCGTCGTTGTTGTTTTTTCTTCTTCTTCTTACGTTGGTTGTGCGTTTTGAATCATCGTGACGATGAGATCTCGTCGCGCTCGATCCGCGCGTTGTCTTCTCGGTTTTCAGCGGCAACAACGGACCGCCAAAAACCCAAACAACGCGTTTACTTCTGCACGCGCTGCTGCTGAAGAATAACTCACCTTTCTAAACTCTCTCTCTTCTTCTCTCTTTTATTATTATATATAATACTATACGCGCAACAACAACGAACGATGCAAAACGCACACATACATACAATATAGCCTGGAAACCTGTCACCAATTCTGGAAAAAATGCTCGTTCTTGAAAAATCCTACCGATTGTCGGCTGATTTCGTCGCCACGCCTCGCTTATGCGTGGCTATTCTCGCGGTGTTGAGACAAGCGAACGATTGGCAAGGGATTTGCGAACACGTTATATTACTGTCGAAACGAAGAGCGCAGTTGAAACAAGCGATTGGAGCGGTCGTGAGGGAAGCGATGTCGTACATCGACGAGACGCCGGACGTGAAGACGAAGACGCAGTTGATCGAAACGTTGAACGAAGTCGCGTCGGGGAAGATTTTTGTGGAGGTGGAAAAGGCGAGATTGACGAGAATTTTAGCGCGTTTACACGAAGAAGCCGGGAGAATAAGCGAGGCGGCGAGCGTGATGCAAGAGGTGGCGATTGAAACGTACGGCGCGTTATCGAAGAGAGAGAAGGTGTTTTTCATCGAGGAGCAAATTCGTTTGTGCATGAAGAACGACGATTACGTGCGAGCGAGGATTTTAAGCAGAAAGATTAACGTGAGAAGTTTCGACGAGATTAAACGATTGGAAGAGAAAGAAGCGCTGAAGAAGAAGAAGAAACTGGAAGAAGAAGGCGGAGTAGATGCGATGATGATGGACGAGGACGAGAAGAAACGCTTCGAGGAGGTTGAAAAAGAAGAGAAGAAGGAGAAAGAAAGCGCGGTGCAACACGCGAAAGGCGTGTTCGCGGAAACCGATCCGAGCGTTCCGGATTTACCGACGTTGCGTTTGAATTATCACAACTTGATGGTGCAATACTTCGAACGAGAGAAGGATTACTTGGAACAGTGTCGATGTTACAAGGCGATTTTAGAGTGCGAGTTGGTGAAGGAGGATAAATCAAAGTACGAGCCGGCGATGGAATCGTGCGCGTGGTTGGTCATTTTGAGCGAAAGAGACCCGATGCAACAAAGCTTACTCCACCAAACGCTGAACGACGATAGGTTGAAGGAAATGAAAACGTACGAAGAGTTGTTGAAGAAGTTCACGACGTACGAAATCATCCGATGGGACGAGTTGAGCGAAACGTACGCCGAGGAAATCACGAAACACTTTGCCGCCGGTCATAGCAACCACCAAAAACAAGAGGAAATGAACGTAAAAGCGGGTACGACGATGAAAGTAGACTCTAGCGCAGATGGGAAAGCCACGACGAAATTGGAAGACTTGCAATCGCGCGTGATTGAACACAACTTGTTCGTCGTCGCCAAGTATTACAACCGCATCTCTTTATCGAGACTTTCCGAACTGTTGTGCTTAACAGTGGACGAAGCCGAGACGCGCTTGTCGAAATCCGTCTGCTCGAAAAAAGTCCACGCGAAAATCGACCGACCGAACGGCATCGCCACCTTCAGAAAAGTCAACAACAACAGCACTTCCCCTGGGAACGAGAAAGACGGTTCTAACGCTTCTTCCTCCTCTGAAACCGCGCCGGACCAACTTCTCAACTCGTGGGTAAACAACGTCGACTCTTTGCTCGCGGCTTTAGATAAAGCCGGGAACTTGATCAACAAAGAAGCGATGACGCACAAAGTCTCTCTTCTCACTTTGGAAGCGTAACAGTCGTTTTAGTCGCGAGAGAATACTAACTCTATACTCTATATATATTCCATCGCGAATGAAGGAGACTCTCGCGCGATTCTTCTTTCTTAAAAAATCTCTCCTTCTCCGTTTGCTTTTTCTCACTCCATTCTCCTTACACATCGACACAGAAAAAGGCCCGCGCTTTCAAAGTGACATTCAACGCAACGCGTCTCCTTTTTCTCCTCTTCAAAACGACGACGCATACGCGACGCATACACGACGACGTTAACGATGTCCACGCGACAGCGCGCGTTATCCGCTCAACCGAAGACATTACACACTTTTGAAGACGACGACGAAGAAAAAGAGGAGGACGACGACGATGTGAACGCGAACGCGACGACTAATAATTGGTTACATCTCATCGACGACCGGAAAGACAGAGAGAAAATCATCCGTTTACAAAACGCGGACGACCCGTCGTTACGAGCGATGTTCGAAGCGATACGCGTGACGATGAAAAAGAAGGACGACAACATGGAACGCGCGGCTATGATTGGGTTCGAGAGAGGCGTGAGTTTTGGAGTCGCGGAAGGAGGTGGTGGGAAGACGATTAAGAAGAAGAAGAAGAAGAAGGAAAACGATTCAGACGAGGACGAAGAGTTTGCAATTTCAGAGGAGGACGGTTCTTCCGATTTTAAAGAAGAAGATTCCTCCTCGGACGAAAACGAAGACGAAAACGAAAACAGAAATAAGATCGAGCGAAGGTCGAAAGCTTCGAGCAGCGCGCCGGGTACGCTGCTCGTGAGCGATGATGATGATGACGAAGAGGATGACGGCGCCGAGGAAGTTAGGAGAGGTAGATATAAGAGTAACGCCGACGGCGAATTCGCGCGAATCGAGAAGAAGAGTAAATCGAACGAGGACGATGAAACGGCTTTGCGATGGGTGGTGGAGAGAAATAGTTGGAATAAAAACGAGGAGACGCACAAATCTGTTCTGAACGATTTAGAGGTGGTCGATTTGAGAAGGAAATTAGCAAACGCGGAGATTACTACGAATAACGCGATACTGAGCAAAATGTTAACCGCGTGGCGTTTAGCGTGCTTTACGTCGAGAAGGAACGAGTCTGTGGTGCAACGAATGCGCGTGGCGTCTGAACACAGGAAGATGCGCGCGGCGTTTCGTTCGTGGATGGACGCGTCGCTGGAGTTTAAAAGACGACGCGTGCTCGTTGGCGTCAGAGATGCCGATGGCGGCGATAGAAAGAAGAAAAAGAACGACGAAGAGGAGGAAGAAGAATTCGCGCCGGATTATAGCGAAGAGTGCGAACGATTGCAGCTCGAAGTAAAATCGTTGCGCGAAATGCTTGAACGAGAACGAACAAAACCGCTATCGGGACCAGGAGCAGAGTTCAAAGAACAAGCGAACGCGTTCAACGCGCACTTGAAGAAAGTGGTGAGAGATTTAGAGGGGACGAGGAGTTTGAACGCGCAATTGACGCGTCGTTTGGAAATGAAGGAGAAGCAGGTGCAAGGGTACCGAGGCGGAGGCAACGAGTACACCGCCGACGCGATGAAACCCACGAATCGTGCAAATCAACGCACCATGGGTACACAAACGATGTTCGAGACGTATCCTGGAAGTCAAAACAACAACTCGAAATACCCGAAAGTTGTTTCGTTCAAGAACGAACGCGAGCAAAGCTTTGTGAAAGATTCCGCGCCGGGCAACAGATACGAGCACGTCAAAGCTGAAAACGAAAAATTACGCCAAGAACTCGAAAAACAAACGAAGGTTTTGCACGAAAAGTTCGAAATGCAACTGAGAGCGGCGGAAGTTGCGGAGCGCAAGTTGAATGACGAAAGACAGAGACGCGCGCGAGAAATTGAGTTGAGAGAAAAAGCGTCGAACGATTTGAAGAGAGAACACGAACGCGAGATGGCGGAGATGATTGAATCCTACGACGCGTTATACGGTGGTCGCAATAACAACAGCATCAGCAAGAACAATAAAGCGAACGATTCGAGCCTTAATAAGTATGCGAGCAAACCGAGCCCTCCGAAGAAAATGTCCTCCACGTCCTCGGTGATGAAGAAACGAAGAGACGAAATTGTCTCGAGTCTCCGTTCGCCGCGGGACCCTCGTGTGCGCGAGGATACCTATCGTAACAACGAATACATGCAGCAGCAGCAGCAACAACAACAACAACAAAACAACAACAGCGACAAGCTTTCCTCTATTTTGAATCCCAGGGAGCGCTCGTCGCCGTTATCTCCTGACAAGGATGACGCGATGACGTTTGAGAAGATGGCTTCGATTCGCGAGGATTACATCAAGCAACCGCACCATCGAACGACTGGTCGACCACAAAGAGAAAAGACATCGCCTCCACCAAACAATTTTGCCATGCTCAGACCTTCTTCCATGAATACGTTAGACTCGTACGGGGAAGAGGAAAGAAGAAGTAAGAATACGAACGCGGACGAGTACGAGGACGCGGACGATATGTTTTTATCTCCGACGAAGACGTTTTCGGAATCCGAGAATCAATCGTTTCGCGACGCTTCGTCGGCCTTAGGGACGCCGGCATCCTCGTCGGCGGCGAGAAGTACCGCTAAAGGATACTTCAAACGCGGTGGACCTAATGGAAGTAATAATACTAATCCTCCTCCTGCTTCTTCTTCTTCTGTTGCTGCGAATTCTTCTCCTCCTCAAAGCAAAGTTACGCCGAAAGGTTTCACGCCGAGAGGCGAGCAGCTCACTTTGAGCGCGTTCAACGAATACGCGAATGCCGGGAAAAAGCAAAGTCGAACAATGGGAACGAGCATGCGAGAAGACGAATTCGACGATATCGTTGGAAATGACTACGATGATAAAGACGTCAACATCAAGAAATCGTCGAAAGGACGGGATTTGGTATCTTCTCTCCCGTCGCGTTTGTTCTCCGCGAGCTCGAACGAGATGAACAAATCAGCTTCTGAAGACGACGAGGACGACGACAGAGAAGAAGAAGAAGGAGAAGAAGTTGAAGAAGAAGAAGAAGACGATTGGGGTCTCGCCATTCCAAAGAAACCGCACCATCTCACCACCACCGGCGGCAAAAAGAACAACGCCATTACCAAAGACGAACTCGAACTCTCTCGATCCGATTGGGACGACTTGTTGGGTAAAAAGAACTCTCATCCAAAGGGCGACGGTACCACCGCCGCTTTCAGAGGTGCCCGCCGAGACTTACGATTCTCCGAGTCTCAACAAAGCGCACCGCCTGCGAAAACGAAAACCATGGTCGTCGCAGAACTGGTCGTCCAAGGATGGTCCAAAAACGAAGCGTTATTCGCGTTGGAGAAAGTCGGCGAAAACGACGTCAACAAGTGCGCCGAGTGGCTCATTCGACGCAATCATTAATTAGCGGTAAGTGTGTACATACTCACATCACGTGTGTGTATATAGATAGATTTGTGTAATATATTCTAGTATTTATAGACTTTAGCGCGGCAATAGTGCGAACGCAGTTGTTCTTTTCCTTTTCGTTTTGGCGCTGGCGTTTGTCTTTTCATTTTTCTCTCGTATTTCTGTTGTTGTTTTGGAGAAACAAATCAACACAAATTCAGAAGACGCACGCGCACGTCGTTAGAAGAAGTTTTAGCAAAGATGATGATCAAAGTGAAAACCTTAACCGGCAAAGAGGTGGAACTCGACGTCGAAGTCTCCGATACCATCGTTCGAATCAAAGAGCGCATGGAAGAGAAGGAAGGCATTCCTCCGATACAACAGAGGTTGATTTTCGGCGGGAAGCAAATGCACGACGAGAAAACGGCGAAGGATTACAACATCGAAGGTGGAAGCGTGATTCACATGGTTTTGGCGCTCAGAGGTGGAGGATGTGTTTAGAAGAAGATCATATATGATCGCAGATAGTAGAAAATAGTATAAGAATAATAATAATATTAAAGCGAGAGACAAGAAGAGAAACGAGAAGAGAAACAACGAGGAGAGAAAGAGAGAATCAAATCTCAGTAAAGCAGAAGAGAGCAGAAAAGAGAAATTTTCAAGTGCCCATTTAAAAGTTTTCGTGTGAAAAGGTGACTTGAAATGGTGTGTTCGTTGACTCTTGGGCGGCGGAGTTGAACGCCGCCGACGAAAAGCGCGCTTCGGTTCTTTCTTTTTTTAAATTGCTACAAACTTACTTACAATCGTGTACGAATACCTAATATAATATGTATACTTAACTCTCTCTCATTCTCTCGTTGGCTACTTTTCTCTCTTTCTCTCTTCGTCGTCTTCGTCGCTCTTTCGCATATACCACGTCGATAGTAATTATCTGTGCAATCGAAAGAAAGTGCTTCTAAGAAACACCTCCTCCTCGCCGATATCCGGGTTTGCCATCACTCTCTCCATCTCTTTAATCGTCGCCGGCATGCACGAGATGTCCAACTGTACCTGGTACGCGTCCGGGTACCCTTTAATGTTGTACATGTTGTTTTGTAACCCGCGTTCGGTGACTTCAAACGAAGAGCCTTCGTCTTGGGCGACTAACGTGCGTAATTTATCCATTTGTACTTGTTTGATGGAATCTTCCACGTCCGGTCGCAACAAAACCATGCCTTCGTAGTTCTTCAGGGACGTCTTCTTCACGGACATGGCGGAGACGTTTAATTTCCCTCCCGTTTGTCTTCTGTTCGAGACAGACGAGGCACCTGTTGTGTTTAATAGTATTCATATAAAGTAATACCGAAGAAGAAGAAGAATTGGTTCGTCAGCGGGTTTTCTCTCTCGTTTTTATCCAAAATCACTCGAATTCCTCCCTCGAAAACGGCGCGTTTGAACGCGTTCGAGATCGGATTTCGCTCGCGGAATTCGGCCAAAAGCGTCGAAAACACCGTTGAGCTTGCAATTCAAACGCGTTCTTTCATCTCTTCCCTTCGCATCTTACTCTCTCTTCCCTCATTTTCAGGAAATCATCATCGCGCGCCGGCGAAAAAACACTCTCTCAAATTAGTACGCGCATAAACAATAAAAAAACAAAACTTAAACTCTCGCGAAATTCGTACCTCTCGCGCTGCTCGCGATTCGAACGCCGTGAATGAAACTCGACGAGTTAGAAGTCGTCGTCGTTGCGTGCATCATTTTCAGATTTATTTATGTGCGCGTGTATTGTGTGTGTGTAGACTACGAAATGCCTTTTTTTTCTGTTGTTTGTTCTTCAGGTTTTTTTGCGCTCTCGTCGACGAACAATTTTTTTTTTCGAGGGGTCGAGGGAAAAATTCGATCGTTCCTTTCGTTCCTTTGCAGAGAGGAAGAATGCATCACACCGAAAGACGAAGACAAAGAAGACGAAGAAGACAAAGAATCGAAGAAGAGGAGCGCTGAGTCGTTTTGTTCTCGTTCCGTCTCCAGGTCTCTCTCTTCATCTCTCTCCGCAGGCGCTAAAAGAGAGAGAGAGTGGTGTTTTTTTTTCAAAGAGTAAAAGCTTCTTCCTCTCGCGAGATAAAAATTCATCGGGTTTCCTCTCGTCGTTGTCGTCGTCATCATCATGGCGGCTTCTTCAACGTCGTCGTCGTTTACGTCGTCATTTTTCGCGCAAAACAGGAGCAGAGGAGGGAAAGGAAGCGCTTATTTCAGGGAAAGCATCGAAACTCGCACTTCTCAGACGACGACGACGACGAAGAAACAACAAAAGCGGAAAAAGAGGGTTGGGGTGGTTGTTCGGGCGGCGGCTGAAAAAGGTGCTTTTTTATGCAAAAGAAGAAAAAACGCACCGCCAGCGATGATACTAAGAACTGAAACAAATCACTTTAACAACCAATACCGCGGGAGAGGCGCGTTGCAAATCTTATGTGCGAAGAAAGGAAAAGGACCGCGAAATCTCCCGATGGATAGAGAATACATGTTCGACCCTCGAATTCCTCGGTTGAAGAAAGGGCACAAAGTCCGAACGACGGAAGATTTCGAGGAAAACCACAAGGCGTACTTCGACCAAGAACCCGGCGAAGTGCACGAGTTGATGACGTACGAAAGGCCGCAGATGATTTTTCCGGAGTTGCCGCCGAAATTGACCGGCGGAGCCAGAGTGATTCCGCCCAGGGTGTTTAGCAAGTGGTTAGACCCGTTCATAATGGATTATTGGACCGTGCCGAGGATATTGAAGGCGCAAAGGATTTGGGATTTCGAGAAGGATTGTAAAGAGGTGGACGCGTTGTTGGAGAGGATCGATATCACCAAGAGGCGAACGAAGAAGAAGAATTACGAATTGTACGCGCCGGATTGGATGAAGGAACAAGACACGAAACTGTTAGATATGTTGAAGAAAAATAAAGGGTTCGAGAAGATGTTGAAATCGGAGAAGAGACGGTTGTTGGCGAAATTTAGAGCGCAAGAGAGGACGTATCCGGAACGGTTTCAATCCGAAATGAAATGGGGGAAACGATTGTGGATGCGAAAGTTTCCGGATTGGTTGGATCAGGCGGAAAAACCGGAGTACATCGAAGAGCTCATCGATTACTCGCAATTGATGAGAGATTTGCAAAATCAACGCATCTCTAGGATTAAAATTTACGAGGAAGGCAAAGTGGCAATTTGCGAGTACGAAGACGAGAAACACCGCTTAAATTACGATCGGGAATCGTACGGGGTGAAGAAGTGTAATTTGCCCGGCGACGCGTGGGACGATTTAGTCATTCGCTGCCAAAAAGCGTCCGTCACGCCCGATTTCGTCGATTTCGACGTTTGGGAGACGAATCCGTCCAGTTGTCAGCTGTTCATGCACCGCTCGCCGTTGTATTTCGGAAGCTTGTTACAAACGACGTTACCGTGGTACGGATCGATGGCCTTTTTGACGGCGATTGCGATGTCGAGAAAGAAACCAGAACATTGGGCGGTTTTTCAAGGGAACCCGGCTGGTAAATCGGAAACGAAAAAGTACAAACCGCCGGATTCTTTGAAGAAGGATAAAAAGTCAAAGTTGGCGAGACAACTCGGCATTTCCACATACGTCTTAGACCAAATCATCTCCGGGAAAAAGACGTTGCAACAAGTTCAAAAAATGAGTAAAGAGGAACAAAACGAAGAGTCAAAGAACCCGTTCGTGGCCATGACTAAATCAAAAGCGAAGAAAATCTCCAGGCGCATGTCCAAAGTGCGCTTTAACGACGTCGCCGGATTGGACGAAGCCGTGCACGAGTTTCAAGAGGTTATCGACATCATGAACGGCGATCCGAGATTTGAGGGCCAAATCGTGGACCCACCGAAAGGTATTTTGTTAGAAGGCCCACCAGGTACTGGGAAGACGCTGTTAGCTAAAGCTGTCGCGGGAGAGGCGATGATGCCGTTCTTTTACGCCAATGGCTCGGAGTTTGTCGAGATGTTTGTCGGCGTCGCGGCGAGCCGCGTGAGAGATTTGTTCAAAAGAGCTCGAGACGTCGCGCCGGCGATTATTTTCATCGACGAATTAGACACTTTGGGAAAATCGAGAGCGTTTTACGACATGTCCGACCCAGCCTCGCAAGAACGCGCGCAAGGTTTGATGCAATTGTTGGTTGAAATGGACGGTTTCGATCCGAACCAAACGCCGATTTTGATCATCGGCGCGACAAACTTGGCGTCGAATTTAGACCCGGCGTTGTTGCGTTCTGGACGCTTCGATCGCTCTTTTCGAGTCGGGAATCCCAAACGGTCCGAAGATCGCTTAAAGATTCTCAAAGTGCACGCGAAAAAATTGAACGTGAACCACGACAACGACGACGCATTTTTGAAGAGAGTTTCGGAAATCACTGAGGATTATTCCGGCGCCGATTTAGCCAACTTGTTGAACGAAGGTGCTATTTTATCCGTTCGAAGAGATAAAGAGTTCATGGACATAGAAGATATCGAAGCCGTGATTGAAAAGCAAGTGGTTGGCTTAGTCGGCGCGCCGTTGCCGCACAGTTGGGGTAAAGAACACTTGGCGATTTTAGAGGCATCGAGAGCGGTGATTTGCTCGAGTAGACCACAGTTAACTCCTGAGTTGATTCAAGTCACGTTAAAACCGAGAGGTGAAGCGGTGTCATCCTTGTTATACGTCAACGAACCCGACCACGTGACGCAAGCGAAATTGTACGCGCAAGGTCCGGATACCATCGAGTATTACGTCGAGTGTGCGGCGTTGATAATTTGCGGTCGCGTCGCGGAGAGAGTGTTCTTCGGCGAAGACGACGTCTCGTTGGCGACCACACCAGATGTCATTTACGCGCAAGACTACATCTCTCGAATTGTCAACGATACTGGCATTACGTATGTACGAGATGGTAAAGTTCGCCCGCACTTTGACCCGGCCATAACGGAAGGTTTTAGATTGGACAAACTCTACGGCAAAGACGACCAACAATTAATGTTGAAAGCGGCGATGAAACGAGCGGAACAGTTGGTCAGAGAGTACGCTCCGGTGATTAAGCAAGTTGCCTCGGAGTTGTTGGTGGACGACAGAGTCTATGGCACGCGCGTCAGAGAGTTGATTGAGAAATTCGACGGCAAACGAGACGATGTTTCCGTTATCCCGACGTTGGTCGACACGTACCCGGAGAGCAAAGTCCAAGAGGTGACATTGGAAAAACCGGAGCCGTGGGTTAAAGAAGGCACGAAAACTCGAACGAAAAAAGAAGGCGAAGGCGAACCGAACTTGTTCGATTTGGAAATTGGCGCTCGACACTGGCTCAACGCCGCCACGGGTGGTTTCTACGAAAAAGAGGAGAACGTCGACAGCGCGTTTGATGAGAGCAGAGATTTCGTGACGACGTTTGAAACCCCCGAAAACAACTACCGCAAAAACTGGACGGCGTTTGAAATCAAGCATCAATTGTATACGGTTCCTACGATTAAAGAGGTGATGGCGTTTTGGGAGGACGAACTCAACGGCGTCCACGACGATTGGCCGGACGAGTGGTTACCGAAATGGTTGCAGCTGGACCTGGTGAAATACGGCGGCGTCGGAAAACCGTTGGAGTGTTATCGACAAATGCAAAGAGACCGAATCGCGCACGGTGGCGGCGAAGAAGGCTTTAAAGCTGTCATGAAAAAGTACCATGCCGGAGAGTACGATAAGGATTGGCGCGGTTTGTCCGAGAAGGAACAAACGAGAAAGAAGGAAATCGAAGCCGTTGGGATCAAAACGGACGAGAAGCCGTTCGGAAGTTGGCAACCGTTTGACGACGACAACAATGCTTCGGGGAAACGACCGTTATATGCCCCGCCCGGGACGGGGAGGTTGAATGATCCGAAAGACGTGGGACCGGTTTCTGATGATGGATATATGTCTCCTAGCGAAGAAAAAAAAGAAGAAGCTTCTTCTTCTGATACTACTACTACAACTCCAACTATTATTCCAACTACGGCTAACGAAGGAGAAGAAGAAGATTTCATCAAGAAAGCGTGGCAGTCGCAGCTCGGGTCTAGTGAAGTTTCTCCTCGAGAAGAGAGAGGAACAAATAGTATGTCGTCGTCGCCTTTGGGTTCCGGCGTCACCGAACCGAGCGTTTCGAGAGAAGTTTCAACCGCTTGGCAAAAGCAAGGTTTCGATTGCACGAAAATCGATCGCGTTTAGTAATAACAATAGTGTTGTATGAAAGCTTCGGCTACTTCAGTATACAGCGCATACTCTAAAAAATATTCTATCTATCTAAATCGTTTGCGTAAACGCTACCGAGAGAGGGTAAACTCGGGGCGATTGCGCACTTCAACGCAAAGTTTGCGGAGTACTTCAATCGCACCTCTTCATCTTCTCCTCTTCCTCCTCCTCCCGAGAAGCTCATCTTCAAAAGCTCAAACGTGGTCAACTCACCTTCTTCAGGTGGCATCGTTCTCAACGCCATGTGCTCAAATTCGTCCCAGGTTAGGAAATCTTTCATGTGTTTGCTCTTCCACCTTTTTGCGATTTCTTTCGTGCACAAAGCGCGTTTCTTTGCGTCCTTACACTTTGGCGCCAGATGTTCAAACGCGAATTTTAACTCTCGTTCGATGGCATGTTTTGATAACACAACTTCCCTCGCGAGCAGGCGCAACGTCTCGTCGTTTTCACCGGTTTCGTTATCTTCGCGAATGATGCGTTCATCGTTTTTCGCTTCGTCTATTCGTGAAAGCAAACGATCGGCGATGTCGACGCGAAACGCGTTCGCGGATTCAAAGTGTCCGAGTTGCGCGGCGACGGTTGACAACGCGGCGTCGTTAGACCACGCAATGGCGGAACCGACTATTTGTAACAAAACGCGGCCTTCCGAAGTGATATCATCGTCCGCTTTGAGATTGCGCGAGTGAATAACGGCGCGTTTGATTTCCGCTTCCAGTTCGCGCTGGTAGTGAACTTTCCGTTCCGAGTTGGCTGGTTCCATCGCGACGTGCGCGAGGAGACAGTTGACGCGAAGTTCAGGGTTGACGATGCGTTTTTGAAACGTCGCGGATGCTTTTTGGTTGTGGTACGCGATGTCAAAGAGCTTGTTCGTGTTGAATGCTGTTTTGCTGTTTTCGCTGTTTTGATCGCTCGACCGAGGCGAGACGGAGGGCGAGATGTTCGTATTGAAGCTAGTGTTTCCACCGGGTCCAACGTTGCGAGTGTGGTTATAACTCAATGCGTTTGTGCGACCTTCCTCGCCGAGCGCCCAAAACAACGTCGGCAATGCAATCGAAAGACTTCGCGGGATGTTGTTTTGTTTGAGTTGATTCTCAAAATCTTCTCCAACGTCTTTGTTGTTCTCATCGTCTTGCTTCGTGGCGCTACGCCTACCTTCGATGTTGCTCTCGCTCTTAGTCGTCTTTTCCACATCTTTACTATCCCTCTTCCCAAACAAGATATCCTCCTCGCTCGATCCTACGTTCAAAGCGCGCACGAGCGAACCAACTGTGCGCATGTGCACGGAGACAGATTGCGTTTTTGGCGCGTTCGTGCGATCTCTCGTGCGTCCATTGGCGCGTTTCGCTTCGAATAGGTGGTGGTTTTGACCACTACTACCACCTTTACTTTCGTTGTTAGAGAACGTATCATTTTTCTTCATTGGCGAATCCGTCGGCGTCCTAAATGCATCGCCAACGCTCAAGTCTCCTTCCTGTTTGAATGCGTTATGATTACCCTCCTCGAACGCTTTGATTGCATTTTCCATGCGTTGCCACTTTGGAATATTTTCGTTTTCGCTCGTATCGCGCTCATTGTCAAACTGTTCGCTACTCGGAGAATCTGAACAACACGTTCGCGCCAAATTATCGACAAACTCTTTGATGAACTCAGAATCGGCGAGCTTCGGTTCAAACTGCGCATCGTTTTCGATGCCCTCGAATTGTTCTCGAGTAATCTCTTCCTCGGTCCCATCATCTCTTATGATCACCACGGTTGTCGATGCTGAAGCAGAAACTTCGGCGTCGAGGAGTTCATCGCACGCCTTCAAACACGCGACACCTTCCTTGGACGACCAAGCGATAATATTCGCGCGCGCAATTCGCGCTGTCTGAACGGCCACTTCGATATCTCTATCGCGCGAGCGTTTCAAACATTCTCTGGCGTCCGCACGAAACGACTTTTCTGCGGCAAAATTGTTGTTACTGCTGCGCAGTGTTTGTTGCTTACTCCCGCTGTGTGAGGGCGACCCCCCGAGTGATCCGGCGCGAGATCCAGCGCGAGAGCCCCATCTGGAAAACGTCGCCGCCGGCGAAGACGGCTCGGAATCGAATCCGTTCGCTCCAAAATCCCAAGCATCCATTGTTTCGAGTAAATGCTCCGTAGCACGTACGTGCCAGGAACGTAAGCACGCGTCGCAAAACCTTGCGAGCATTTTGTACCGTTTCTGCGGTGAGTCCGAATCCGACCGAACGGCAAAGTAATACATGGCTGCTGCAGTATCGCCCCGTCTCGCATTTAAAGCACGTTCGCACGCGTGTAATGCCATCTCGGACGCATCTAAAGCTAAAGCATCCGCTAACTCCCTCGCTCTCGAGATTCGACCGCTCAATGCGAGTTTCTCGTACAAGTCGAAAACCGATGCGGTTGGAGTGATTTCAAACACGCGACTCGTCGTCCAGCACACGACGCCTTCAAGAATGATTGAATTACGTCCGATGTCTTCTCCGTCCTCGTCAACGTCATCATCATCATTGTCATCATCATCACCATCTGCGCGTATATCTGCTGCTAGATCAATCGCCAATTCGTACTTGGACGAACGCACCGGGATGCCTCTGACTAATCCTTTGATGGCGCCGTACTCCACCGGCAAGACGATTTTCTGCACCAAGGTATTCGTCGCCCGACTGATGACTGCGATCGACCGAGAGGACATGACGAAGAATGCAAAAGCGTCGACAATGTACGCGAATCGAGGCGAACTATAATTTGGCGTTCGAATAGACGCAATAACTTTTGAATCAGAAACTTTCGCATCATAAATGTCTACTCGACCGTCGGCGAAGGAGGAAACGACGAACGATTTGCCGCCGTGTTCGAGCGTCGAGTGACCGGTAAAGTTCTCCGGACGCGACACCAACACGCCACCTTGAAAATCCGGAGAATTCGCCCCACTCTCGTGCGTTTCGTAACCGTCGTGTCCGAATCGACTGCCGACTTTCTCCGGTCCAGAAAACAAAATGTTTTGTTCCGGTACGCAGGAAATTTCATCGATTCGCGCCGAGTAGGTTTCTAAATCCAACGTTTGAAAGTACGTGTCTACGTCTTTGTAAGTGTTGAACTCGTCGTCCATATCGTCGTCTTCATCGACATTTTCTCTATACTCGTTGTCATAATTTTCCTCGTAGTTCTCGTTAATGGACATTCGCGATTCGCGGAATTTTTGTCGCATGGAGTTCACCCGATCCATAGTGCGGATGATATTACCGTGTTCATCTCGTTCTCTCGCGACGCGTTTGGAGAGTAACAAGAAAGTGCTGCTCGAGCTCGCCATTTTGCTATTTGCTTTGTCACCAGTCGTCGTCGCCGATGAGAAATCACTCGTCAAGGATTCTTCGCTATTGTAATACTTTTGCGATTGCTGTTTGAGAATCTCGTGCACGCGTCTATCGTCGATAGCCTCTACGAGCTGGAGTTTTTTCAACGGGTTACACTTCGTAGGGATCGTCATGAGTAATTCGCCACTTTCAACGTCCCACAAGCGTACCACTCCGGTAGAGTCGCCGCAAATTGCTATTTCTTTGTTGTCCTTAGCTCTCCGCCACCAAACAACCGAACGCGCTTTTGCCGGTTGTCGTTGATTCTCGTTTCTACTATCCACACCAGCACTCTTTTTCGAATCTTCCGCGAGCACGCGAATGGCTTCTTTCATTTTAAACGTTTCGGGCGTTTTCGCTAAATTATCACTATTTCTTCTATTCGTTTCGGAATCTTCGTCGGAATCATTTTCTTTGCGTCTCTCTTCATCCACGGCGGGCATGAATTTTGGATTCAAAGTCGTACCCAAATCGACGATGTAGCATTTACCCGATACCGTGCCAACGAGCGCGCGACCGCCAAACGGTGCTAATGCGATGCACGTTACTTCATTCTCTTCGCCGGGATACCACGGTAAAGCTGCCGTCGTCGGTTTGAGCACCATCTCCCGGTATCCGCCAATTGATCGAACCAGTAAAAAAGTCTCCACAATTTCCTTGTGCGAAATTTCAATCTTTGGAGCGAGCACGCGAACGTTCTGTTGCTGTTGATAATCTCGATGATCTTGACTTTGTCTCGCCGGGAAAGATGTCGAATCGCTCGTCACGACGACCACTTTCTTCTTGTTCTTGAATTTTTGCGCTATGCCTTTTGTGGAAGATGACGTTGAAGACACCATTTCGTGTTGAAACTGTGGAGTCGTTCGTGTCGTCGTCTCTGTTGATTTAGACACGCACGCGCTCACTAATATAAATCTCGAGGTTGCAAATTTTGGGTTCGTGTGTACGTCTTCATACGCCGCAGCAACTGCGCATAACTCTCGCGGTTTTCTGTGCACCTCCTTCACCGTGGAAGGTTCCGTAGGATACTTCTCGTTCGCAGTCGACCCTTCTGCTCCTCCTCTCGACGACGCAGATCCATCCGTGATGCGATTATCGGTGCGATAATTTGTCCATCCCAAAAAGTTTGTAAAGTTCATCGCGATATCTACCACCGATTTATTCGCGCCAGAGTGATACCCGCTCCCTTCAAACGGCGACGGATGATGTTTCCGATGATGTTGCCCGCTTCTCTCCGAAAGCATCGTTGAGCTCGTATTGGATTCCCACCCGCTGCTCCCACTCGCTGGTGAAATCGCTCCCGACCTGTATCCATCTTGTTGTTGCTGTTGCTGTTGTAACTGTCTTTGTCTCTGCTGCGCTTGTTGCAACTTTGACTGCTGATTTTGCGTCGAAGTCGCCCCCGTCGTCCCGGCACTCACAACACCAATCCGTCTCTCCAAAGTAAACAACTGCACATTCAATGCAAACCTACTCGCCTCTCCCCCTTCCTCTCCTCGCGAGCGATTCAAACTCTCCTGATAATCCTCTCTCGCAATGTCCACAAAATTCGCGCGCAACTGATATCTGTAAAAGTCATTGCCTCTTTGGTCCAATTCTCCTCTGCTAAATCCTCCTGTTAGGTGATCGTCCTCGTCGTCTCCTTTGTGTCCTCCAACCGTGTTTTTCTTTTGCGCGTGGAAGAAATCTTCCAACAGGACCGGTTGCGCGTGTAACTCCGTGCCAATTCGAGGCGTGCTGCGTTTGAAAGGGAGAAAAAGAGAGAGAGAGAGAGAGAGAATTTGTGTGAGTCATTGGGAAGAAATTTGCAATTGATTTGCTCTTACATCGGCGGTCGCGGCGGTTTGTGCGACAACAATCGCGGCGGCGACTTGTATATGTTGTCTCTGTTACTGGAAGACATGTTTAGTATTTACAATTTGTCATCGCGTTTTCTTGTCGTGAGCGTTCGGTATATCTTAAAGCGTAAAACGCCTCTAATTTTATGGTGTTTTCTAAAGCGCTATTTGAGCTAAAACTATCCACCAATATGCGCGTGCGTAGTACGCTACTGTTTGACGTTGAAAGTCACGACGGCTAACGCGCCTACGATTCGTTCTATGAGCGCTGGTTCGTGACACGATAACGCGAAGACGAGATCTTTAAACTCCTTTTCCGTTAATACTAACGAGGCGTCGATATCTTTTCTTCTTCGTAACCGATTTTCGTTCATAGCGTGTTGACGCTTGGAGGAGGAGGCGGAAAGAAGCGCGAGCGTAGTATCCGTCGAATCACGACCGAGTCTAGCGCAGCACAACAAGAAGGTTTTCGAGGCGTCGCGAAACGGCTTTGGGAACAAATGATGCGTTTGTGGAGTCCATACTAATGGCGAAGCAATCGACCAACAGGACGTCAACCGCCCCGCACTGGAAAACAGGCAGATTGTAGCGTCTTCGGCGCACTTGGAGGCGCTCAGATACGCGCGATCGGCGACGACAAAATTGACCGAACCAGTCGACGCGAGAGACTTGGGGTCGTGAGCTGCACTCAATGTTTTCAATACGACGCCCGTTCTTGGAAGGACGATGCTCACGTCGCCGTTGACGTGTGCGAAGAAGATGTAAGATGAGCTCACCGGCGACGAGGTCATCGAATCCAGATCGATTGGACTCGTGACGATTGAGTCTTCCAAATATACGCGATGCGTCTCCTCCGCTTGAACGAATTTTTTCAATCCTGTTTTTCTGCTCGTTGCAATTTTGACGTCGTACATCACTATGCGAACAACGCTGTCTCGTTTCATCACGTGTCGCGCCATCCCTCGTTTCAAATGTAACGCGTTTAAGTGCGCGCTGTCCTCGGAAAACGCCACGCAGAGTTTCGGATGCGCGTGTTCGGAATCTTTCCTCGTCGCTGGTAACGCGCATAATCCGCCTATATACTGATCTAATCCTCTCGTCACCTGAGGGAGAGATTTAGCGTGCAAACTCGCCGTGTATTCGTCCTCGACAACTTGGAACAACTCGATGCGTTTCCTATCTCTCGTTCTCGCAAAGACGGCGCACCACCCTTCCTCCATCTCTATCGAAACCTGCGCAACGACTGGCCAAACTTTCGGTTCACACGGCTGATTTTCCAAACGCTTTCCCTCGTAAACAATATCCCCAGATTCTGCGTCTACTAGCCAACTCTCCGCGAAATTCCGCGCTCCGCACGTCGTGACCACGAGCGTTCTCGATCGGCGGCCGCTTAAATGTAAACACGCGATCGACGCGCTCATCTGACGACGACCCCGAGCGAGCGTCTCGATCCGCCAAATTTCTGCAAAGTGTGAAACCATCTTCCCGTCTTCCTCTCCGTACACCGCCTCAAACGCTATGACTTGCACTCCGTCTCTCTCCGCGCTGCTTCCGCACGCGACGGCAAAAATCACATCTCCAGAGATGTCCACGCAGGAGAAATAAGAATCCCCCCCCAAACTCCCTTTGCTTGTCTCGAAATACGCGCGAACGTGCGTCCCACCGCTCGATTTATCGTAAATATCTACGCCAGGGCACGGAATCTTCTTCGTCTTCATCTCCAGAGTGCTGTTGCTCTCGTCCTCGTCATTATCGCGCACCACCCCTAAGCGTCTTAGGGAAGTCGAATTGGATAAAACCACCCACTTATGATTGACGCAGACGCTCGTCACGACTCCATCAAAATCATCATCGGGGCCTCTGTTGCCGTCAAAATGTTCTGACGACGACGCAAAGGGTTGGAGTAAACATCCGCTTCTCTCTAAAGAGAAGTCCGACGGTTCCTCGTATCCCCTAAACGATGACATTTTGTTTTCTGGGGAAATGTCAGACAAATCCAAATCCACATTACGCGTTCTCCGGTCGTCGTTTCCGTCGTCTGCATCATGCCTCTGCCCAAAAACAGATCAGGAGGAGGAATAGGAGGACGAGGAGGACGACCACAAAGGAAAAAAACGTTCAAGAACAACGCGAAAGGCGAGAGGAATACCAAAAGACGCGAGAAAGGAGGAGGCAAAGGAAGCACCACCTTTACGAAATTCATCCGCGCGTTCGTCGCGACCGCGTTCGTCTCTTGCGCTTTTATCTTCCAGAAAGAGGAGAAAAAGAGGAAACAGGAGGAAGAGCATGTGCGCAATCGATTGCGCTCGAAACCGATGTCAATCACGGAACACGGCGCCTGCCGAATGGACTGTCGCTTCGTCTCCAAGAAAGATATCAAAGACGCCTTGAAAGAAGGTCGGTTATCCAAACGACACTCCTCCTTCGACCAAAACAAGTTCGCATTCGAAAAAGGTCGCGTTCGAGCGATATTCGCAGAAAACGAGGGAAACGAGACCGTCAGTGTAGTGACAGTGATTGACGTGGAGACCGATCATCCGTGCGGGCCGTGTTAGAGAGTAGCGGACGATCCCGCTCGTCTTTCGACGCCGGACGAAGAGTTCGTTCGCCTTGGAGCGGCGCGGTCGCGTCGTTCGAGCGATATTCGCAGAAAACGAGGGAAACGAGACAAAAGTCAGTTTGGTGACGGTGATTGACGCGGAATGCGATCATCGGGCCGTGTGTGATGATACAAGAGAGAGTTTTAGACTATAGCAAAGAGCGCTTTAGAGCAGATAGTATGTGTAAAGTCCCCCAATTAAATTAGGTGTGAAAAGCTGATACACTTTTTCTTCATATCCTCCGCGGTGTACGTGTAAGTGTTATATCAAAACAAATAGAACAGAGATGCAGGACATCGCGTCGCTCTCGAAAACGCTCACTGACCAATCGTTACCGATCCAAGACCGGTTTCGAGCGCTGTTCACGTTGCGTTCGCTGGAAACGAACCAAGCGGCGGTCCAAGCGTTGATCGACGCCTTGGCGGCGGATTCTTCTTCTTTGGATGATGATGATGATGGTGATATAAATGATGCGCATCAAAAGAGATCCCCCACACTTTCATCGTTACACGCGGACGCGTTGTTCAGACACGAAGTCGCGTTCGCTCTCGGACAAATGCGTGCGAAAGCGGCCACTGCGACCCTGATTTCAGTGCTGAAGAACCAAAGGGAACACGGGATGACGAGGCACGAGTGCGCGGAGGCGCTCGGGGCGATCGCGGACGAGACGTCGCTCGAAGTTCTGAGAGATATGCGAGAGGATTCGAAACACCGGGAAGTGAGGGAAACGGCGAGTTTAGCGCTGAGGAGAGTGGAATATATGGTTGGATCCCGGGATGAAAGTACGACTACGAGTACTACTACCGCTACGAATAATACTACTTTTAATAATAGCACGGGCGCGATCGTTGGGAGTAAGAAAGAGAGCATTGGAAAAGTCGCAGCAGTAAACGAAGAACAAGAAGAAGAATTCGCGTATTCGGTGGATCCGGTGCCGGCGATGGACGAATCCATCGAAACGGAAACTTTAGCCGCGATAATTTTAGACGACGCCGCGGACATTTGGGACCGATACGCCGCCATGTTTGCCTTGCGGAACCGAGCGCAAAAGACGTTCGGTTTGGTTAAAAAAACGCAAGAAAACGAACAGTTAGTCCAGCTCTGTTCCTCCACGCTCGGCAAAACCTTGCGCTCGGAAACGGTCCAATCCGCGTTGCTCAAACACGAAATCTGTTACGTCCTCGGTCAACTCCGAGAAGACGACGACAACGAAATCGCGCGCAAAGCTCTGTTTGAATGTTTGGCAGACCCGAACGAACACGCCATGGTGCGCCACGAAGCCGCCGAGGCCATCGGCTCGCGAGGTGGCCGAGGCGCCGAGGCGCTTCTGCGTAAATATTTATCCTGCGAGGATCGAATCGTTAGCGAAAGTTGCGAAGTCGCGTTGGACATGTTGAAAGAAAACGAGGAAGGGTTCGTCGCCTTGGAGTAGTATACAGTTTTAGTTTTAGTTTTACACGTTTTAGTTTTAGTTTTAGTAGTAGTAGTAACAATGATAACCTTTCGTCCGTCGTCGATTTTGCGCTATTTTGCGTCTACTTTTCCTCAGTCAGTACATTTCCTCACTCCAATTCGCTCTCGAAAGAAACGAACAAACACAACAAATACAATGGATCCAACACCGCAGCGACAACACCAACAGAACCAACACCCAAAACCTCTGGCGCACAAAAAGCTCCCCCCCGAGGTCAACAGAATCCTTTACGTCCGCAACTTACCCTTCAACATCACCGACGAGGACATGTACGACATTTTCGGGAAGTACGGCGCGATTCGTCAAATACGGATCGGTCAAACTCGCGATACCAAAGGTACCGCGTACGTCGTGTACGAGGACATTTACGACGCCAAAGCCGCGTTGGAGAAGTTGAGCGGTTTTAACGTCGCGAATCGATATTTGATCGTTTTGTACTTCAACTTGAGTAAATTCGCGCAGAAGCAATTGGAGAAAGAGGAGGAGAATTTACGAAGATTGCAGAAGAAAGAAGGCGTGAGCGGTGAACAAACGCGGGAATAACGACAAAAGTCGGACGAAAGAGAAGAGCAGCGGAGAGTAGCGGAGTCACGATAGCGTAGAATTTAAGAGCATTTTGTAACGATAGAAAGAGAGTAGCGCAGAGAAAAGCTGAAAACACCTAATTAATCCTCACTACGAATCTCCCCTAAAGATGGCTTTAAAGAAGAAGAAGAAGAAGAAGAAGACGAAGAGTTCTCACGGGAATATTACTACTCATAATAACAACAACAACGAGGACAAAGACGACAACGACAGCAACGCGTTCTTTTCGCGCATTCGACGCTTCAAAAGCAGATGGAATCAACGACGAAATTCATCGACTTTTAAGGAAGATTTCGTCGCGTTTTGTTCCAACAAAACCACCACAAAGCGGGATGATACCGATGATAACGATGATCAAAACGAGAAGTTGTTCTTAGTAGACGACGTCGTTTCTCAGGAATCCATCTCGGACCAGACGTACGCGATGAGTCGCGCGTACAAAATCGATCGATTGGGCGCGAAATTGGCGTTGGATTTAGCCTTGGGAAAGCAAACGGAAGTGAGACGAGTGTTCGAAGCGCTCAGAGGAGGAGAATCGAAAGGAAAAGAGGACGACGACGAGGAGGAGGATGAAGAAGAAGAGGAACGGACGATGTTTGAGCGCGTGTTTGGAGACGGGTGTAAAAAAGTACCGAAATCGAACGACGTGCGCTTTCGAGCGCCGCTGGAGGCGTTGCGAGAGGCGTTGGATGTCGTGGATACTTTAGAGGAGAAGAAGAGGAGGAAAAGGAAGAAGAATGGAGAGGAGGTCGGTAGGAGTGGCGATGATGGCGAGAGTCGCGCGAGCAGTGAATACGATTCAGACGATTCGGGCGATTCAGACGATGAAACGGAATATTCGACGGAGGATTTTCAATCGTCCGAGGCGTCGAGTTTGCTTTCGATTGGCGAACACGCTCGAACAATAAGAAAAGAGAAGAACAGCGAGAAAACGGCAAGCACGCAAGAACAAACGACGACAACGAGTAGTAAATCCTTGTTTAGAGACGTCGTGTTTGCCGCTTACCACATCTTTGCGTTGAACGATGCCAAGAAGCAAGCGTTCGATAAGTGGATTTCAGACGACGTTAATCGATTATACGCTAAAGATTTACTCTTATCCGAGAAGGAAATCAAAGACGACGATAAGAAACCGTGCGCGGCGACTAGAGCGGAGTTTTTACGAGTCGCGTGCGCGTCGAGAGCGTCAAACGCGGAGAAAGTAGCTTTAGAAACGCTGGAAACACAATTCCCTCGTTGGCAAATACAAATCCAACGAGCGAAACGAAGACGAGACGTGTCGTCGAGAATAGCCAACGAACGATGGGTGCGTTTGTTACAGACGCACGCGTCCGAAATTCGACAAAAAGTAGAAGAGTTACCGGGAGATGCAGATTTTGCGTTGGCGTGGAAAAAAATGCGCGAGTTTACTCGGAAATTCGACGTCACCGAGGCGCAACAAAACGCGTACGCCGCGACCGATCCAATCGCACAAAAAGAAAGCGCCAGAGTCGCTGATGCGTGTCGAGCGATGCTTTTAGATGGGTTAAACGCCGCGTGTGGCGTCTCTATATCGAACTTAAGCATCGTCGAAGACGATTCGCAATATTACAACAGCGATGTGTTTGAAAAACAACGCCTTCTGATTGCTAAAGAGTGCGGCAGACCTTTGCGTTCGCTCGAAGCGCGATGCGCGCAAGCGAGGAAAGAAATCGGCATTTTGACGTCGCGCGCGTTCGCCGCCGCGCCAATCGTTTCCACCGCCGCCACCGCGTCTATGTTTCAAAATCTCTCTCTCCAATACGAGCTCCACGAAAAAGAGCAAATCCAAAACGAGCTCTTGGAGGAAGAATCCGTCGAACAGGAAGCGCGAACCGAACGCGAAAGACTGAAAAAGCAAGCCAAACTCGACCGCCTGCGAGAACTCGCCAGACGCAAACTCGAAAAAGAAAACGAACGAAAAAGAGCGGAAGAGGAACTCCTCCTGCGTAAAAAAGAAGACGAGCGTTTGCAAGAACTCGCCATCGAAGAGCGAAGAGCAGAAATCGCGCGCGTCGAAGCGCGAAGAAAAGCGCGAGACGTCGAAGAGCAACGTTTAATTTTGGAGGAAATCGAACGCCAAAACAAAGCGAACAAAACCTGGGCTGATTACGCCAGCGATAGCGAAGAGGACGATCTGAGCGATTTGAGAGCGTTCGTGGATAAGGTAAACATGAATGAATAGAAAATGGTAACATTTTAACGCAACGCGGAAAAGTAGTCATTTTAGAGTAGAATAGAGTAGACAGTTACCTCATTTCCTCACACGAACGCCCCGCACAACTGAACAAAAACACCAATGCCACCACCAAAGCCACCACCAAAACTGGCGAACGACCAAATAAGGCAAACGTTGAGAGGTGATTTCACGTTTAAACTTCGTAAAAAGAGGTTACATCCTCTTCGCGAGCTCCTCGCCATGCACGTTTGGCTCGGTTTGTTCCACGCAAACGCGATGATTGTTTCTGCGCTGATATTCATAGTTATGAAGGACGTATCAACTCCTTCGTTTAGGAACGGGTTGATTATCACGTACGTAACGATTTGCTTCCTCCCGAACAAGAAACCGTACCCGAAATGGGGATTACGCTTGGCCAATCACATCGTCCACGCAGCCATGCAGTATTTCCCGTTGAAGAACAAACACGTGAGCGAAGAGAAACATTTGAAGTTGATCGCAAACGGGACGCCTATTTTGATAGGTTTAGAACCACACGGCGTTTTACCGTTACAAATGGCCGCGATTGCGGATTATTACTTGTTCGACGGCGCGATACGGACGGCGAGAGATCACGAGTGTTTTAAAAATGAAGAGGAGAGACAGCGGATGCGGGACGCCTTCGCGGTGTCGAGCGCGTTTGCGAGCTCGAGCATTTTTTACGTGCCGTTGGTGAGGCATTTGTGGCCGTGGTTAGGTTTAGATCCAATCAGTCGGTACCACGTGAAGAAAGTGTTATCGAACGGTGGGGTGGCGATTATCGTTCCTGGAGGCGTTTCGGAGGTTTTGAAGATGGAGAAAGAGAGAGAAGTCGTGTACTTGAGAAAACGGTACGGGTTCGTGAAAATCGCGATTCAATCCGGAGCGGCGTTAATGCCGGCGTACGCGTTCGGGGCGACGAGAACGTACAGCTGGTGGCGACTCGGCCCACCTCTGATGACGAAAAAGTTAGCCGAGCGAATCTCGAAGATTTTATTGTTCGCGCCGATCGTATTCTGGGGACGGTTCTTCGGACCGTGTCCGAGGCGAGGCCGAGTCGTCACCGTATACGGTCCTCCGATTGAAGTGAAACAAACGGACGAGCCGACGCAGGAGTACGTGAGAGAGGTTTTAGACAAGTTCATAGAAGAGTTGGAGAAAGTCTATCGAGAGAATCGAGACGAGTTTGGGTATAAAGGTGTCGAGTTAGTCGTCGAATAGAAATACGAGTAATATGTGTATTAAAAGAGTCGTCTAGCCCTCATTTTAGTCCATACAACACACAAATCACTCATAAAAGAAATGGCATCTGGATTCGGCGCGAAAGGCTCCGAAGGGAGGTGTTATCCTCTCTGGCAAGGGTTTTCGAAGGTATATCGAGCTTTGATCTTACTTTTCTCGATGCGTGTACTCTCTCTCGTTCTCTCTCGTCCGCGCATACGCTGCAAAAGCGATCGATGATTTTTTCTCATCCGTTCGTTTTCCCCAACGGGTAGAGGTGAGACGACGTGATGTTTAAGAAACAAAACCGCGCTCTTCTTCTGCGCTGACACTTTAAACGCTTCTTTTAATACCAACACACGGGAACAACAACAACAACAACAACAACAACTTGAAACAGTGCATGTCAACCGCGCGAGACCCGTCGGAGTGCAAAGACTTCCGCGAGGACTATTTAGAGTGTCTTCACCACAAGAAGGAGTTTCAGAGGACGAACGCGGTTCAGGCGGAAGCGGATCGGCAACGAGGCGAAGAGGCGGGGAAGATTTTAGAGAAAGTTGAGAAACACATTTGGGACACGAGTTGGGGAGAGGTGAAAGGAAAAGATGAGGAGGAAAAGGCGTGATGAGGAGAATGCTGTTTTCTTTCGTCCCGGAGGAGAGCCGAATGTTTAGTTAGCAAGCGTAATCCTGTGTAATATTAGTATCCCCGCGTCGACGACGTAAACGACGACGCGAAACCACTTCTTTATTTAATGTGTGAAAAACTACTATGCGTGTGTGTTCTAAATCTAATACGCGGGCGGCGTCGTCTCTTTCTCTCGTCACCATCGTCATCGCCGTCGTCGTCATCCGGTCAACGCTCTGAGCATTTTGATCACCCTCCTCATTTCGCGTTTACCAAACTTATTGTTTTCGTCAAACTCGTCGAAGACGACGGGTGAGATTTCGTACACCTCTTCTTCATCGTCGTCGTCGTCGTCGTCTTTTTTCTTCTCGAAACCAAACGCTCGTAAACATTTTTCGCCCTCGTCGCCGACGCTTTTGACCCTTTCCGTGAACGCTTTACCGCTCGTTTTAATTCGTCTGTATTTCGCGTCCTCCTTTTCGATCGCGTTGCTCGCGTACGCCGTGACTGTTTTCACCAAAGTCACGAACCGTTGTTGTTGTTGTTCTTGTTCTTGTTCGTCGTCGTCCTCGCCGCAAAAAATTTTCGCCTTTGCCTCGCTCAACGCCTCGAACGCGTCTCGTTTCAATCGCTCGAATTTCTCCACGTTATACGCGTGCGTCTCTAAACCCTCTCTCAATTTCGCCTCGTTCGCGCCTTTCACGTCGCCTCCTTCTAACTGTACTTTTTGCCCGGTGTGTCCGTCGTACATTTGTGCGCACGGGAACCCAAAAACGCCCGCCTCGTTCGCTAAGCGTCGATTCATATCGCTCTCGTGTATGTTGCACTTCACGAATCCAACGTGTAAATCTTTATACTCTTTTGCCAATCGATCGAGTTTCGGCGCGAATTGCACGCACGGTTGGCAGTTGTTCATAGAAAACACTAAAACGATCACCGAACAACGAATCGCGGTGTTGGTATTCTTCGTCGTGCGCATCAAAATCTCTCGAAACTCCTCCCCGCCTCTTTGCAACTGTTTCACTTCCCCGTCTTCGGAAAGTCTCGTCGTCGTCGTCGCTTTGCTCAGAGCGCTTAAATCTTTCGATAAAAGCGCCAGGCGGAGTAATTCCGCGCAGGCCAGAGACGCGTCTTCTGAGTCGTCCTTCTTTTCCTCCTCTTTTTCTTCTTCGTCTTCTTTAGTCTCTTCGCTCATTGTTCGTAAACTTATGAGGGAAAATGCTTGACATTTCAACGCTTTCAATTACACAACGGTGTAAGAAGTTAAACGACGGATGGAGGAGGCCTGAGAAGCGCTTTTACCCGAACACTACTCACAACACGCGCAACGAAGAAGAATCTCTCGCTGCTCTCTCTTTCGTGATGTTTTCGTGAAGGAGTGCGTGAGTGGTATTGTATCGCGTCGTCATCGCGTCATGGCACATCTTCGGAAAAGTCTCAAAGGCGCAGGTGGACTTCCCGAGGAGGACGGAGAACACGAACGACGAGGACGAAAAGCAAATCTGAGAAGAAGTCATCGCGACATCAAAGGTAAAAGCAACAAAAGCACGAGGTCGACTACTAAAACGAAGAACGAGATTATCAAATCAGTCGCGATTGGAATCGTATGCGCAGCAATGTTGCAACTCCTGTTGGTGTTTTTCCTTCTGAGCGAAGATACGGACGAGTGGCGAGCGTCGGAGGCGTTTACCAAAACGAGGAGTTTCGGAGGAAGAAGAGGAGGAAATGATGAAGAAAAGAAGTTAGATAATGTATTTGAAGACGTTACGCACGACATCGACGGGTCCGTTCAATACGAACCTCCAATGAAACTGAACGCGTTCGGGTACGTGTATTGGCACCGAGACCCGGGCGAAGGCGTCGTCAATTGGCACTCGTCGTTGGCGGAAGTCTTACGGTTCGCGCGAGCGCACAGGAGAACGCTCATTAGTCCGTGCGTGAGGAACGGGCAGTTGAAACCGTGCGTGTACGACACGGACGACGCGTCGAGTTTGAGGACGAGCACGTGCAGGACGAAACGGGTCGGGTGTAAGTATCCCAGGAAAAGGAGGGAGAAAGATTTGGAGGTGGAGGAGGATCTGAGCAGCGACGTGATGAGACCGATGACGTTGGCGCAGTATTACGATCAAGGACGTTTGAAAAGTTACGTGGACGATATGGTGAGCTACGAACAGTTCGCGGAGAGGGTTTTTGAACGCATTTTAGAGGACGAGAGAGGGAAGGAAGGGGAGAAGTTCACGACGAGAAAAGGAGGAGGAAGAGGAGGAGACAAAAAGAACAAATCGAAGAATAAAAAGAAATATCGCGCGTACAGAATGGATTGCAGTGGCGACCATTGCGTGTTACCGGAGGATGAAATGTGCGTACCACCTACGGAGGAAGAGCTGTACGACGAAAAAGGGGAGATTATGAAGAAATGGCGCGAAGACTTTGATTTCGATTGGCTCGAATACGCCGACGATTTAGAACATCCGGTGACTGCCTCTTCTTCCGGTAGTCCGCGAAAAGCTATGAAAGAGAGTAAAGCGTCGATTTCCATGCACGACGAAGACGACGAAGAACTGTATGCGAACATCATCAAGAAGCGCAACAGCAAACCCGACGACGAAGAAACGAAAAAGAGACGAAAAGCGCCTCTCGTTGGACGCGCGGATCTCGAAGAATTTGCGCGAAACGGTGGAGTCGTGCCAAAACGGCCAAAAGACGATAACGAAAGCAGGGAAGATGCGAGAGAGAAAAAGAAGACGACGAATCCGTTGCTGACTGTCGGCGACGACGAAGGGACTACCACTGAGACAAAAGACGAGGACCAAACTACTTCGTCGATGTCGTCGTTAGGTCGCCTCACCTTGGCTACGGATTCCGAAACCGTCGGTACGGACGTCATCGTATGCGACGATAAAAACCGATTCGTGACAAAAATTGCAATGATTTCGTATTTTCACGATAAAGCAGTCAGTTCGCGTCCGTTGACGGTGACCCGACGAGGTTTGATTCGCGCGTTAAACTCAACGAGAGTCGCGCCGAGAGAAGGCGCGAAACTCGAAACGCGTAGGAAAGAGTACGCCAAACGTGAAATGAACTTCATAAAAATAGAGCACCCAGACGCGTTTGAGCTGCTGGACGAAAACTTCATCAAAGGCTACGAGAACTGCGAGATTCACTTTTGCCACGCGGTTGTCCCAGACGAACCAGACGAAGCGCAATCGCTGTCCATGAAGACGTTAAAGAACGCGTTGAAGATGCGATACTTGGCGAAAGAAAACGAAAATCCTCTGATCAATTGGAAGATGAGCGTCAACGCGGCGTGGTACGATTTTACCAGCGACGAAGCGCGGTTGATGTACGCGACCGAAAAATGGTCGCGATACATCGAAAATATCGCCATCGATTTCCTCGGCTCGCGAAACTTGGCGCACCCGTACAAAGCGTTTCACTGGAAATCCAAAGGCTATTTGGATTGGCGATCGGCAGATTTGGAACAAGATGGCGTTTACGAACTCGCGACGCGCGAATTAGAACAAAAAAGCATGTGGTGCGCCTCTGAATTCGTGAAATCGGTGAGGATGGAAGGCGTGGACGCTAAAGCGCGCATCGCCCTCGTTTCTGACATCCCGGCAAATACCGACGGCGGCGAGGACGATAGCCGGCACTTGGTGAAACCGTTGACGCCTGGCAGAGAACCCGGCGACGTGGACCATCGCGTCATGCACATGCTTTGGGATTTACTCAACAAAACGTACTCCGACGACGACGAATTAGTGAAAGATGCCACGCTCAACTCTGCCAGCGCCTCTCGCCTTACCACCCGCGGCGTCGTCAAAATCGACGTCTCCAACCCGTACGCCATCTGGGCGAACACCACCGACTCGGGCGTCGTCGGCGTCGTCGACCACATCGTCGCCGAAAAAGCCGCAACTTTCGTCACGTGCGCCGACCCGACCGCCGAGTGCGCGCATTGCATGAACGTAGAGAGCGAGTTTTTAGCGAGCGTGTTAACGAAACGGCTCTTGGACCGAACGCCGAAAGCCAGGAACACGCTTTTGAAGTGGAGTTAGTTATACGTATAGTAGGATTAAAATTTTAGAACATTCACATTTTGAGCGCGAGAGACTTTTCGCCTGTTTATACTCACTCTTGACCACCACCACTACGACGACGCGTTCTTTTAAACGCCCGACTTAAAGTGTGGTTGTTTCTGCTCCATTTTTTCATTTTTCTCTCTATAAACGAGACCGTCGTCCGTTCAAAATTCGTCACTCTTGGAACACACACCCACACACCGAAACGCTTTTCTCTCGAGCGCGAGAGAGAAAGAGGACAAGGCTTTTGGACGTTGTTGTTGCACACGACGACGAACACTCGAGACTCTTTCTTCTAAAGCTCTTTTCGCGTTCTCGTTCTCGGTGAAAGAGAGAAAGAGAGAGAGAATTATATCAAATGGCGATTGGCGACGCTGCTGCGCGGACGAATCCCCCGAACGATGATGGAGCGGCGCCTTTACCCATAGTCGCGACGGAAAATGCGACGGAAACCACCGATGGGGGGATAGACCGGTCCGTGCACCCGTCCGGCATCGTGCCCACTTTACAGTGCGTTCTTTTTTGTTCTTTTATGTGTATTCTAATGATGAGCGAGATGAGACGATGAGATCGTCTCGCCGTTTTGAATTCGATTGAATTCCAATCGTGTTGCCGCTTTCTGACACGAACGCCCGACGTTCTCTCTGACTCTCTCTCTCTCACTCTATCTTTATTTCAAACAATACACAACACAGAAACATCGTGGCCACGGTGAACTTAGATTGCAAATTAGATTTGAAGACGATCGCGTTCCACGCGAGAAATGTAGAGTATAACCCAAAGGTATGCAGAGCCGTCGGTGGTGTCCAATTTTGACCTCTTTCGCGCTCTCGGAATTGAAGAAGGAAATAGTGAAGACTGACGCATTTTTACCCCACTCTTTTCATCAAACTTTTCGGTGTGCTCTCTTAAATAAACAGCGTTTTGCAGCGGCGATCATGCGGATCAGAAACCCGAAAACGACGGCGCTGATCTTTGCGTCCGGGAAGATGGTGTGCACGGGCGCCAAGACGGAGGCGTTGGCGAGAGAGGCGGCGAGGAAGTACGCGAAAGTTATCATCAAGTTAGGATTTCCGGCGCAGTTTAAAGATTTTAAGATTCAAAACATGGTTGGGTCGTGCGATGTGAAGTTTCCAATACGATTAGAAGGTTTAGCGTGGTCGCACGGGCATTTCGCGCAGTACGAGCCGGAGTTGTTTCCCGGTTTGATTTATAGGATGCAGATGCCAAAAATCGTACTTTTGATTTTTGTCAGCGGGAAGATTGTGTTGACTGGAGGGAAAAGGAGAGAGGATATATACCAAGCGTTTGAGAATATATATCCGGTGTTGACGGAGTTTAAGAAATTGCAGTTGGAGTCGGACGAAGGGGACGCCGGGGGAGGCGCGGCTGGGGCGCCGAAGGCGCTTCCGGCGCCTTCGGCGAAGAGGGGCAGGAAACCGAAAGCTTAATTTAATTAATCATCATCATCATCAAAGATATAACAACAAATGCACAAACCGAAGAAGAAGAAGAAGAAGAAGAAGAAGAAGAAGAAAACGATACGAAAAACTCATGTACTAAAACGAAAAGAAAAAAAAGAGAACGTAGAAACGACACATTTAAGAAGAAAGGTGCGCGAGACGACGTGAAAGACCATCGTCATCGAAGACATCATTAGCAAACTTATATATACATGTAAACACACACACACACATATATATATATATGTAGGAAAAGAACGAGCGATGATAGAAAGCGAGAGAGTGCTTGTTGTAAGACATTATTACGTAAATACAGCTCGTCAAATATATCACTTCGTGTCTCTCTCTTTTGACTCAAAATCACAACGATATTAATAATCAATCTGGTGTTTATATGTGCCTAAGTTTTACATTTGATACCTCACGCGCCTCTCTCGTATCTGCTATTTTACTAAATACACCGACGAGGACGATGTAAACGACGATACTTCCACCGCACTCCATCGCGTCCTCGTCTCTCTCTCTTCTTAATCTTAATCGTTCCCGCCCAACACCGGTAACTGTATCTTCTCCATCTTCATAAACTCCCACTCTTTTTGACACAACGGGCAAAACGACCGTTGTTTCAACCACTTGGAGATGCAATCTAAGTGGAACACGTGACCGCAGTTCCCCCACTGTACGTTTATTGAGACGAGACGAGAAAGAGCGCGAGCGCGGAATGCGCGTACAGAGGTGGTCAGTTTTACTCAGAGCAGAAGGAGATCTCGTTTTTGAATCTCTCAAGCAAACACGAACGCGTTCGAAAACGCGCTTAAAATTCTCGAAAGGGCAAACGAAAGTAAAACGAGAGCAACATATGCGCGCATACTAGTAAAACGTACCGCGATGGACAACCCATCCGCGCCTTCTTGTTGACTGTTCGCTTGAAACTCGATCGACGGTTCGTGCAACGTATTTCTACAAATCGCGCACGAATCGAACGAGGTGCTCCACGACCACACCGCGACGGCGTTCCATTTTTTCACCTCGATTTTTCTTTTCGTAGCATTACTCGTCGCAGTTCCTGCTGCTCCGAGAGTTGTCTGTTCTCCTTTGTCCGCGTCCATGGCATCATCGACCATCTCTCTCTCACACGTAAAGGCGTTGTCTCACTTTAATCTGAAGAAAGAAAGAAAAGAAAGAAAAGAGAGAAAAGAAAAGAGAGAAAAAAAGACGCGAGACTATTTTTAGGGTGTCCAACCCTAATTTCTTCGGCGAGAGAGAGATTTCTTCTGCCCGAAAGAGATTTTTAGATTTTGGATTTTTCGGTTCCTCTTTGCTTGTGCTAAATTCACCATCGCGAAAGCGCGTTATAACAGCACCTCTCACGTAGCGCGAACACGCGAATTATTATTAGTAGAATAAATGTTCACCCTGAGCACATCGTCGAGTGTTTTAGCTTCTTCTTCTTCGCGAAGTTTTACGTCGAAGAGAAGATGCGCTTCTTCGTCGAAGAGCGCGAGTTTGCGCGCGGTGAAAATGATGATGGTGCGCTTATTTTACGTGTTTACGCTCTCCTCCTCTCTCTGCTTTGTTTTTTTAACCAATCGGAAGATCATCGCGCGCGGAAAGATGCGAACGCGAGCCTGCGACGCGAAATAAAAACTCACCTTTCCTTTATAATTTCTCGTTCACAAATACGTGCAGTCTTCGGAAACGAAGGTTTCTAAAGAAGCGGCGAAAGTGGGGGCCGCCGTCGCGACGACGTCCGGTGCGCTCGGTTTCGCGCAATCGTCGTTTGCCTCGACGACGCAACCGGAAGAAGTTGTGAGTAACTTGGCGGGTATCGATGGCAGAATCGCCATCTTCTTCGTGTTCGCGCCGGTCCTCGGTTGGGTCGCGTATAACATCCTGGGCCCGGGTTTGAAGCAGCTCGACGATATGCAAGTCAAGAACGCGAAGAGAAAAGGTATCGTTGGTGGGGCGATTGGGAGCGCTTTGGGAGCGTCTTTGACGATGCAACCGGAAAGCGCGGACGCCGCGGAACAAGTCGTCGGGAACTTGGCGGGTATTGACGGTAGAATCGCCATCTTCTTCGTGTTCGCGCCGGTCCTCGGTTGGGTCGCGTATAACATCTTGGGCCCGGGTTTGAACCAGCTCGAAGATATGCAAAAGAAAAACGCGAAGAAAAGAGGGATCGTCGCCGGTTTGACGGGTTTGTCCGCGGCGTCGTTGATGGCGATGCCGGAGCAAGCTGATGCCGCGGAGCAAGTTGTTGGGAACTTGGCCGGCATCGATGGCAGAATCGCCATCTTTTTTGTGTTTGCGCCGGTCCTCGGTTGGGTCGCGTACAACATCTTGGGACCGGGTTTGAAGCAACTCGACGATATGCAAGTCAAGAACGCGAAGAGAAAGTAAAGAGAGAGAGAGAGAGTTATATAATCAGAAACCTATTTTGTTAGTATTGTAAATCTTATTATGCACAATACTGTATCGCTAATACTAATAATCTGTTTGTACATACAAGAAGACGAAACGCTCTTCGGCTGCGCAAAAATTTATCCAAACAAGTCGGCAAACGGATCCTTCTTCGCCGACGTTCGAGCTACGCCGCCGCTGATGGAAGATTGCGCGTTCGGTGACGATGGATCTTTATTATTGTTATTTTGCTGCTGCTGCTGCTGCTGAGAAGTTTGACTGTTTCCTCCCACAGTGATTTCGCCGAGCAAGTCGCCGAGTAAATCCACGTTCGGAGACGCCGTCGATGATGGCGGTGCCGCCGCTGTTGCCTGCGTCGCCTGCGCCGACGGTACGCCGGATAACAAATCGCCCAGCAAGTTAGAACTCGTGGTACTCGTTGGAGTATACGTAGTACTCGTAACTGGTGGTAGTTGCGAAGGTGTAGACGCCGCTGCTGTTTTCGGTCCTCCGAACAAATCGCTCGCGAGTTTTTGCTTCCTCTGTTCAGATTCGGAAATCTCCTCTTCTCTTTTCGCAGTCGTTGGCGCGCGCGGAGGAGGCGATATTGTCGGGAATGGTTGTTGTTGTCGTTGTTGTTGTGGTGGTTGTGGTTGTGGTTGTTCAGCGGACACTTCTGCTGCGGATGATAACACGATTTCTTCTTCTTTCACCTCTTCCGTCGCAATCTTCGGTTTCGAATACGGTTTAGCACCGTTTGCGAGCGCGCGTTGCGTGTACGCGTCGAGGGCTGAAAAATCAAACGACACCGTACTCGTCTTCGCTACGTTCGCAGTTGCCGAGGCAAAAAGCACCCCCAGTTCCGGATCTTTCGCGATTTGAAGTAAGTCGCTCGCCACGCGGTGCGTTCGAACGTCCGAGCTCGAGGCGCACCATTCAATCACTTTCAAAGCGCGTTCAGGGAATTGCGTTGATGCAGATTTTTGACGCATTTTCAAGTGCCAATACGCGTCTAATACGAGAGGAGCGTTTCGGACGTCGCTGTCAAAAGGTATCGCTAACGTGTTCGATACGTTTTCAAACGCGGCGTTCGAGTATCGTCCAATTGCAAAGCACGCGATGTCGACGATTGCCCTGGGCAACGGTTTACACGCCTCTCGTTCGGTGCACATAATCGTCGCGTATAACGCGCTCGCTTCTCGACGCATCTCGTCGTCCGTAGACTCGTCTCCAGAAATGCCTTCTCTGAGCGTATTCTTCACCCGTTCGGCAATCAACGCCGAGGATTCGAATTCAGGAATCGTCGGCTCGTGTCCTTCGCCTTGTAACAACTCGATCACTTTATTCGTATTTTCTAAGAACCATTTCGCGTCCGGGGCAAACTTTTCGATCGTTTGACTCGTTTTCAACGCGAAGTCGGCGCGAACGTACCTATCGTTGGATTTGCGCAAAAAGCTCAACATCTTCTCGATGATCACGTCGCAGTTATTCGCGGTGGTTATCTTGGACAATAAGTCAAACGTTTTCGCTCTCACGGATTCGTCTTCACTATCCAACGAGTCTACTATGTGCATTTGATGCTCCGCCGCGCAATCCGGAAGTCTTGGCGCTAATTTTGCGAGCGCGTCCAACGCGGCGTACTTCAAATTCGCGTTGCGCCATCGATCCGAGCTACTCACGTTCGTTTTCACGTTCCCATCCTCTCCGACGCCTCGATTGATAAACTTTCTGACGATCCCTTCGCATTGCTCCAATAACTCTTTGTTTGGATAAATCTTCGCAATCGTAAACACGCACTCTAACAAAATCCCATCCCCGGTGCTACTCTTCGCCTTTTGCGCTTTCTTCATCGTCAACTGAATCACCTCGTACGCCTGTTTAGACGCCTCTCTGTCTCCACTTCCTAAAATGCCTAATATTTTCAAAATCTTAATCTGCGCGAACGGCGCGGGTACCTTGTGATAATCGTACGACGTCGGCAAGCGTCTCTCCACGATTTGTTTCAAAATCGATACGAAACTCGGGACCAAGTTTACGTACTTCCCCGCCTCTCTTTCGCACAAATCCCTCAACACGCACAAACTCGCAAACATCACGCTCGGATCGCGATCGCACAACATCCTCCGAAACGCGTTCCCTAAATGACTCGTGCTCTCCGGCGAAAACATGGCAAACTTTTGCAAGCACAACACCGCCTTCTTTCTCACGTGCGCGTTCGCGTGGTCCAACAACTTCTCCACGCTCGGCAACAACGCCGGTATCGCGTTATTCTCGTCCGTGATCAACTTCGCGATCGCGTTCAACGCCGAGCACACCACCAAATATTCCTCGCTCGCCAAATCGTGTTGCATGGTATTAATCAACAACACGACCAACTCGCTCTTATCGTCCAAGACGTGCGAACACGCTAAATACGCCTGCCTCTTCACGCTCAAATCGCTCTCGTGCGTCGCTTTCACCGCGTAAATTTCCCCGAACGACGCGTCGTGATCCAGCATTTCCACGTACACGAGTCGTAAGAGGAGTTCTTTCAGAGTGTTTTTGTTCACTTTCGGGTGCGAGAGTAAGTGTTTCAGTAAGTGTGCCTCTCTTTTCACGATTTGGTCTTCGTCCATTTTGTTTTTACACTCGCCTGTTTAATCGTTCGTTAAATAGAGAGCAACCGCGCGCGGCGTTTAGTTTTACCAACGCGCATTCGAGAGAGAGATTTCGAGCGAAAACAGAACGAAAGTACCGCGACGAAAACCCGAGAGACTTTGAAAAGTCTTTCACGCTCAAAACGACTGAGATTTCCAAAAGAGGAATAACGGAAAAGAAGACAAAGACAAAGAACAACAACGCGCACCGATGGCTCGCACGAGCTCGTAAAACTCCGTGGATTTCAGTTTCATCGGCGGCACCGGTCGGTCGCCACCGAGGACGGAGAGTCTTCCTCCATCGGAAGCCGACGACATTTTTTATTCTTCACACCGACGGGTGATGATGTCTTTTCAACGAAGGAATTACTTGTGTGGCGTTTTTCGGTCCTTTCGCGATTCGATGCTTTTGACTAAATATTTAGTATCACTACAATGAAAACTCTCTATCTCTCTCTCTCTCTCTTGCGACTATTTTACTACCGATGATGCGTACTGTGGATGCGTTTATCGTTGCACAAAGCTCTCTCCGCGAACGCGCGGGCGGTATCTTCACCTCTCGGAACGTGACCGTACGGATTTTCTGTCCATCTCGTTCTTCGTCGGTAGACGGTGAAATCTAAGCCGGTGTTCCCCCAGTGCGTGCTAATAGATCTGGTTTCGATCGGTTCGAAAACGCAACAGGATTTTATTCTCACTTTACACATTGTCGTGCATAAACGAGATTCGTTGATGACGAGGTGCGTGAGTAAAGGTAAGCTCGCGGCGACGTTGACGATGTGGTCGATGGTTTTCGTTTCAAAGTTTTTCGTCGTGGCGAGGATGTGGGTGGCGTTGACGCAACGGTGGAGTTCGGATTCGGCGGCACCGGCTATGAAGGTGACTTTGTGGCCGTGGTCGGCGCGCGAGGATTCGACGAGCTCTTTTTGGATTTCGATGCCGCAGACGGAACTGAACGGGAAGGCGTCCTTGATGCCCCGGGCAAAATTGCCGCAGCCGGAACCGACGTCCACGATGGAACATCCAGCGCCTTCCGCGTGAGGCATGGATTTAGTTTCCAGCAGAAGTTTGATCATAGGACCAGAGGAGGTGCGACCAGGGTGCAAGACTTGAGAAGTCATGTTGTGGTCGTTTTCGTTGACGTGCTGTATGAAGCCTTCGTAGTATCGCGCGTTTTTCATGATGCGTTTCTTATTGTTGTTGTTACTCGTGTTGTTGTTGTTGTTGTTGTTGTTGTTGTTCGTGTTCGTGTTGCTCTCGAGGTTGTTCTCTCCGTCGCCGCTACCGGCACCGGCCGCGGTGTCGCTGGCGCCGTGTCCAATCATGTTATGCATGTTGTTGGACCCGTTCGGATAGTTTTGAATTTTCATGAAGTGTCGATCGAAAGTCGTGATCGCGTCTCGTTCGGCAAAGCCTCGGTCGCGAGACCCGTCCAACTCTACCCGCAAATTCTCCGGCGCAAGCCACGGTTGAAACCCTTCCGGGGCGTTTTTGCTCAACGCCGGCGAACGAATCATTGTTCCTGGAGACGCGCGAAGCTCTAACGTCGCCATATCAGTCAAATCCTCCTCGAAGACATCCACTTTCCAGCTTCCGACGGCGAAACCGTGAATGGTAGAAAAATCTGGGACGTGGTGAAAATCCCAGTGTAACGTTGGTTGTTGCCCGTTATCAAAGTGCATTGGCGCTGTAATGACTAACGCGTTGATTAAATCGTACGCCGTGGCGTTTTTATTCACAGCAACGATCGTCGGAGGAATCCGAATGGAGTTCGCTTGACTCCTCCTCGCTTTTTGCGTTATCGTGACGGTTATTTTGATTCGCCCGACGTCCGGGTTTTTCGTGTTCTTGTTCTGTTCTTGTTCTTGTTCTCGTTGTCGTTGAAGCGCATCCGCTGCTGCGGCCGCTTCGTCGCCTTCCACCACCACCGCTGTCGTCGTCGTTGTTTTTGCCGATGTGTCTTTTTTGTTCTTCGTTCCGTTTGAGTTCGCTCCCGCTTTTTGCTTATTAAACGGCGACTCCACGACAACCGTTTCCGAGGACACGTTCGAATTCTTGTTCAGCGAAAACGTGTTGTCATCTTTCGCGTTGTTTCCATCGGCGTTATTGTTCGATTGCTCCTCGGTGTTATTGTTCGATCCACCTCCGTTGTTGTCGATGTCGCTCTCCGCGTTGTTTCCGCTCGGCCCTTTCTTCTTGCGCATAAAATTCACCGGAATCTTCCCTCTCTTGGTCGCCCGTTTAATCAACGGCGACGTGACTTTCGCCGTATCGTCTTCGCCTTCTTCTTCTCTTTTTCTTCGCGTTTTTGTCGTCGTCGTCGCCGTTTCGTTTTCGTTCGAGTTCTTGTTCTCGTCGTCCTCTGAATCGTCGTCGTCGTTCTTTTTCTTCTTCGTATTCTTTGTCTTCTTCGCCGTCGTCGTTCTTCCGCCTCCGCTTCTTTCCGATACCAATCCTTCTCGTCGGCGGTGTCGTTGCCGTCGCTCCAACTCTTCCTCTCGTTCCCGTTGCTCCTCCACTTTCAAACGCATTTGTCTCCGTTTCGGTGCTCTCACTTTCACCGTTCTCCTCCAATCTCTCGGTTTCGCCAGGCTCACCGAAAACCGTTCCGGCATCCCTCGCGCTCGCACTTTTTGTAAATAGTGTTTCCGTTCCTTGGAGAGATTTTTGGCGATTATTGCCACCGGGTCTGGTATCCGTTCGGTTTTTGGTAACGGGGCGATCGTGTCTTTGTTGGCGAATCCTTTGTACGTGCTTTGTATCGCCGGGCATCGTTCGCAGAGCGCGAGGACGGATTGGACTCTGATCATTTTTCGTTCTTCTTCATTCGTGTGATTATTGATTCGGGTCCCGGTGGTGTGACTCATCGTCGGTCGTTTTCTGCGCGCGTTCTTTTCAAGATCAACGCGCAGAGAGGGACGACGGAACGGGACGAGATGATGATGTTCTCGTTCGATTCCTTCTTCGTATATAACAACACGCGCAAAAAACGAGGCGAGAAGACGCACACTCGCACCAACACCGAAAAAACCAATCGCGCTTCCGTCCTCTCCAAATCTCTCGAATATGGTTCTTCCGAAACGAAGACAGAAACAGTGAGAGAGTTCACGCGTGCGTTCACGCTCGACCAATTTGCGTTCGTTTCAGAAATTGGTTTCAAATGACGAAAAACGCGTCCGTCTGTTGCCTCAGTTTTGAAATTTTTTGTGCATTTCTAAAGGGCGAATAAAACGACCGCTGCGCGACGCGATACGCGCGCTCTGCCGTGTATCGCCGCGCTCTCGACATTTTTTTTCAAAAGGAAAGAGTAGAGGAGGAGTTGTTTGGAGAAGAGAAGTTACGCGATGATGATGAAAATGATGATGACGATGAACTTTGCGTTCGTCGTCGCGACTGAACTTAAAAATTAAATACGTACGTTTTTAAATCTAGACACTTATAATAAACACGCGCGAAAAGCCTCCTCGTCTTATTTAAATTGTTGTCGTTGTTGTCTCTCGCGCGTGTGGAGGAGAAACGCGCGCGCGTTTCTTCTCTCTTTTTCTCTCTCTCTCTCTCTCTTTTCACCCTCTCTCTCTCTTACTCTTACTCTCTCTCGTTTTATCTAAAATCAAAAATCTTCGCTCGTCGAATTCGTTTCCAACCACCAATTCGTCGATATTCATTCTATTCTGATTTGATTGCTATGGTTATATTTCTTACTTTATGCTCGTTCTTCTCGTTCTTTCTCTCTCTTCTCTCTCTGTTTTTGTTTGCTCATTATATTAACACACATTTGTACAAAGTTTACAAGCCAGATCGACCCCAGACGACCAACGCCAACGAGAAGGAAAAGCAACTCAAAATAGCCCCCCACGCGACGTCGACCAAAAACGGTTCGCCCTCCGCGACTTGCGCGACGACGTTTTGCGCCGCGTGCGAGGCTTCCGGGGAGATGACGGTGGCAGCAATGAGAGCGGTGGTAGCGATGGCGGTCTGTTTGATACGTTTCGTTGTTCACGGTATCGTTTGAGAAAGAGAAGAATATTTCGGTGAGTTATTTGAGTACTTTTTCTCTTTTGGGGCCATCCACCACCTCTGGACAAGATATCGTCTCGAAAGACGAGGGGCAAAAAAGAAAATTATCCGCTTCTCGTTCACATCATCGAAATGTGTTTTAGGACGTCTCGTTGCGAAGGACGCATCGAGTGCACCTCCTCGGCGTTCACTCGGCGCCGTTCGTGCGGATACGAATTTAATGTCGTTGAATGCGCCGTAAAAACGATGCGGCGCGTACTCCTCCGCGCGCGCGCGCGCGCCCGAGACGATGATTGCAAAAAAAAAATCATCTCCCTCTAATCCATCGCCTGATGAGAAAAGCTCCTCTCGCCTCCGTGACAACAAACGCGCGTAAATCGTAAAACGCGTCTCGAAAAAAGCGATCACAAAACAACGACGCGACGTACCTTTTCAACGTTGAAAGACGACGCTTTCACCGGTACTTTTGCAACGACTCTTTTCGTTTGCGACTTTTGCATTCGCATCGTCGGAGCGACGACTTTCGCGGAGGAGGCAACGGCGTACATGATGATGATGATGATGATGTTTCTTTTTTTGACGTGTGTGTGTGATTCTGACGGACTTGAAAGAGGGGCAAAAGGGAGTGGTTTATCCTTTTTTTTTTTCGTGCGGTGTTCGAGTAAGGCGTGTGGACTTATAAGTCTGCACCGCTTACTCAAATTTGGACTGCACGAGTGCGTATTTCGACTCTCGAGTACCAAAGGATGCACTAACACCCTAAACAGTACCACACATCGGGGGGAAGGAAAACAAAAAATTCGAACGCTTTCCTCCTCAGAATTCATTCATCATCGCGTTCCCCTGGTATCACGCGCGCAAACGCACACACACAAAAACACAAACGCGCTTTGCCAAGAGCGACTCTGACGAGACAAGAAAAGTTTTGTCTTCTTCTGTCCTTTTTCTTTTCGTTTTGTTTTTGTTGCGCTTTGGAAGAGTATAATAAGGGTGGTTTGAAGAAAAGAGAAACACAATGGCGGAGCAAAATTACCACTGGGAAACGTCCAAAGAAAACGTCCTCCCGTTGAAGCAAGGACGAACGGTCGCCGCGATCGAGGAGACGTTCCAACAAAACAGCTCGAAGAAGGGGAAAATAAACAACGAGAAAACAGAGCGAGAGAAAAGGTACTTTTACGCGCGAAGCGTTGTGTACTCGTCGCGCGTTTCTCTTTCTTTTGCAAGATTCGTTCTTGGAAAAAAACGACGCCTTCCAAAAGAGCGACTGATTTTGAAAAATACTGACCTTTTCTCTCCGCGTCGCCGAACGAAACTTTAGGGCGCACTTGAACGAGATTGCGAATTACGACGGCGAAGACCCGTTGGAAGTTTGGTTGAGGTGCGGCTCTCTTTTCTCTTTTCTCTTTTGTCTCTCTTTTTTAAAGCAGCGCTTTCGATTTTCGCGCGGCGTAGCTGGAAACGAACAACCGAACGCGCTTTTACTACGTGCTCACATTTTTTTTCTCTCTCTCTCTCTCAAACACTCTCTCTTTGTTAAAACTCTGGTGGTTATAAAATAGATTGATCAAATGGACAGAACAGACGTTTCCGACGAACAAGAACGAGGAATTACTTCCGATTTTAGAGAAGTGCACGGTTGAGTTGCAAGAGGACGCGAAGTACCAGAAAGATTTGCGGTATTTGCGAGTGTGGATTAAATACGCGGACGCGTGTTCGGACCCGTCGGACGTGTTCAAATTTCTCAAAGCGAACGATATTGGGCAAACGCATGCGCTATTCTACGAGTGTTACGCGAGTTTTTTGGAAATGAAGAAAGCGTACAAGTTAGCGGACGAGGTGTACAAGAGAGGCGTGGAGATGAAAGCCGAGCCGGTGTCGAGGTTGAAGATGCAATACGAAGGCTTTACGAAGCGGGTGAGAAAACGAGAGATGAAGAAAGAGGAAAGAGGAGAGGTTTTGGAAGATCAGAGCCAAAGTTATCGTCATTTTGGGGATAAAGTGACGAAAACTGGGAGAAGGATCGAGGCTGGGTTGACGAGTTTGAGAGCGCAGCAAGCGACGAGAGGTTTGGGCGGCGGCGGTTTGAGAAGACAAAGCGGCGCGCCTACGATCCAAGGCGATCGACGCGCCTCGAACAACAACAACAACATCATGCGTCCCTCCAACTTTGAGGTGTTCGAAGACGACGACGAAAACGGGTCGCGAATGACGCAAAATCGAGGTGATAGCGAAAATATCGCCACAAACTGGAAAAAATTGGGCACCCGAGAGGAGACGATTAAAGAAAACGCGGCGAAGCCGTCGCAATGGAACGGCGCATCGTTGACGGCATCGAAACGAAAACTCGCGCCTGGGAAAACCATCGACGCGACAATTGAAGTCTACGAAGACACGGAGTGCTTAGATGCCGAGATGGTCCAAAAAGCGCTAAAAACGACAAAGATTTCGGAAATGCCTCTTCGCTTGCGCGACCGCATGGACTTGAAAAACGACGTCAAAGTCAATCCGGTGTCCGCGCACGAAAGAGCAAAGTTACTCTCGCAATCGCAAATGAAAAAACCTTCTTCTTCTACCGCTATGGACTGTGGTTCAGAAAAGCAGGTGAATTTGAAAGAAACGTTCGAAGAAACCGCCGCGAGAGAGTGGCGCGAGAACCACCCGGAACACGAAAATTACCAACAACGCATGTCGCACCAATCTCCGATTGTCGTTGCGTCTGCCTCGAACGCCGCCGCATCCAAAGGAATCACGAGCATGGACGTTGACGACGAAGCTGCGAGCAAAAGAAACGAACAGTGGCTCCCTGAACGTCCGAACACGGCGAGTAAGAAGGAGAGCGAACACATCTCGCAAATCGATTCGTGCGAGAACGAGAAATCGGCTCAAAATTCCGCCGCCGCCGCCGCCGCAACTACCGCCGATGAAAAGGCAAAACCATCCGCCGGTGCGCGATGGACGAAAGACGAGGGTGGTTTCTTACAAAATAGCGAGCCGACGATGACGTTTTGCACGAAAGAAGCGTGGGGGGACGTCATGGCAATGTTCTCGGATAGAGGAGGCGCGAAGGAAGAGCAAAAATCCGACGACGAAGGCGGTACAAAATCTGGTTCTGGGTCCGGTTACGAAGGCGACGCGAGTCGAGGCGCGCGAACGCCGAAAATGAAAAGCACTCACGCCGTCAAGAGAGTGGCAGAAAAGAAAGACGACGACGACGACGACGACGACGGTGGATTCCTCGTTCGAGAAGACACGGTGCGCCTTCCCGCGAACATTGTCGTGACGAAAGAAGAAACGAATAATAATAACAACAACAATAACGACTTCGATTTCGACATTCGCGAAGACACGGAGTGCATTCCGAGCATAAACGAAATCAAGAAAGGCGCGCTGCAACAGAAGAAAGGTTTTGGAAGTCCCATCGTTGTCTTGAAGGAAAGGAACATAGAAGGCGTAGCGCCGGCGAGGAATGAGAATGATGATGAAAACAAAGTACCAACGGGAGCGAAGTCGTCTTTAAACGATAACACGGTTAAACGCTTTTCTACTCCGAAAGGAGAGGAGAAGACGGTTTTAACGGCGGTACCGGCTGTTAATGACGACAAGGACAACACTTTGAAAGATGTCATCATAGAAGAAAATGTAGGCGCGCGCGAGAACAAAACAGCAATAAAAAGAACAAAAGAAAAAGAAAACGAGAAGAAGCATCTCATCGATCCGTTTGCAAACATAGATAGCCTCTTAAAGAGCGCGAAAATCGAATCGAGCAGCGTGCACGTGTCCGTATCGAACGATCCTTCAGAACTCGCCGGTCTCGTTGCCGCTGGGAAGCGAGTGAGCGGCGCGAAGGGCGCCATCGGAAAGAAAGCGGGCGAAGGCGTTGAAGTCACCATCGGCAATAAAGAGTACACGTTGAGAAGTAAAGCTGGCGAAGGCGCGCACGCGTGCGTTTACGAAGCCGAAGGGAAGGAGACTTTGAAACCAGACGATGTGCCTCCAGTGTTTGCGATAAAAGTCGAATCCAAGAAACTGGCCAGTTGGGAGTTTCTCATCTCCTCGCGCTTGTGCGAACGCCTCCCGCGAGGCGCACCGAGAGACATCGTTATTCCTTCGCACCTGCGCTTGTTACTCGACGATAAATCTCAAACACACACCACTGGCGCGCTCGTTATGAAATTTGGCGACCACGGGACTCTCCAAGACGTCGTTAATTTCTACAAGCTCACGGAAAGGAAGACTGGCGCCATGGACGAAAAACTCGCCATGTACTACTCCATCGAACTCCTTCGCTTACTCGAATGGACGCACGAAAGCGACGTTTTGCACTGCGATGTAAAACCAGATAATCTACTTTTGAGAAACGGCGGCGAGCGGTGGTTGGATTGGGACAAGTCCCGACCAGGATCGTGGAAGAAGAAAGGCTTAGCTTTGATCGATTTCGGACGCGCGATCGATTTGAGAGATTACGACGCGAACACGCAATTCGTAGGAAACGCCGGGACGGAAAGCTTTAGCTGCCCGGAGATGCGCGAGAACAAGAGTTGGACGTACCAATCCGATTGCTTCGCAATCGCGGCGACTATTCACGTGATGTTGCACGGCGAGTACATGGAAACAATCACGGATAGAAAGACGGGAAAATACGCGCCAAAGCTCGCGTTGAAACGATACTGGAACCAAGACGTGTGGAAACTCGTATTTGAAAAGCTCATGAACCAGCCGACCACGAAGAGCACGAAGGAAAAACCAAACTTACGAGCGATTCGTGAAGTTTTAGAGGACGCGCTCGATGGCGAAGGCACCGGCGGAAGCGTGGTGAAATCGCTCCTCGTAAAGCAAACGATTGGAATGTTTGAACTCATAAAAGAAGGAAAAGCTGTTTAAAATATATTTGTTGTAACACATAGAGAGAAAACGTTCGAAAGAATTGAAAGCACCGAAAGAGAACAAATGGTAAATAACATCATCTCTCATCAAATCTTCTTTACTACTGTATCGCCGAAGTGACCGCCATGCGCTCATTCTTCGCGTCGATATACAGGCAACACCCGCGAAACAAGTCTGCGCATACGATGCCGTCGGCGTGGCAGGACAATCCCAAATCAGGCGGATCGCCGTCCAAATGCGTCAAAGCGCGCACGGTTTCGTGTTTGAAACCAAACCGTCCTATTCTAAAGCTATCCGCTCGAATCGTAAACGTTTCGTTCGATACTCTCGCTAATCTTCCCGTATCTTCGCCGGCCCCGCTGAGAATGCCGCCGGGAGACAATCCTTGTTTTTGCTCGATGAGATCCAGTTCAGTGGCCACGCGATTGGATAAGATCACTCCAACGCCACCGACGGCTAACGAGAGCTTATACAGCCCACTCTTCGAGTTTACCGTTTTCACCATGGAATCGTCTGGATTTAAGAAGCACTCGACGTACGGCGCCCCATCGATGAACGTCAATTTCGACCACGGCAACACGAAATCGTCGTCGCTATTTTTACTACTACTCGCTGCCAGCAAATCTTCTTCGCTCGCAAACGCATCTAAGGTTACTTTCGGGTTCTTCCTGGACCCTGGCACGCGTTTTGGTACGTTCAAACGAATAATGGTATCGCGAATCGCGTCCAAGCCTAACGACCCGGCCGGAGGGGACATCAACGTCCCGGGTAATCTCGCCGCGGCGTCTAAGCTTTGCTCCCAAAACGCAACGTTCTTCTGCGTGCTCCCGAACGCATCGAAATCGCCGATTCTAATGTTCCCTCGTATTGGTGCGCCGCCGACGCCCAAAGAAGAAGTGTATCCACAAATCTTCAAATCTTCGTTTGCGCTCAAAGCCGCGGCGGTCTTATCGATACCAGACACGTGCGATGAAAAATCGATAAAGAAATACCCTCGACTGGTTTCGGCGAGAAAATGGCCACCCTCGCACCTCATGACGTCGATTGAAGTTGTTTTTGAAGTTGTAGTCTGAGTTTCGCTTTTTAAAGTTCCGTAATATGGCGCCTCGAAAGAGTCGTCGTCGTCGTCGCTACTCCTCACACATCTCTCTTCTGTCGTCGTGTACACGGTCACGTGTCCTGCGGCGTGTTCTCTGTGCGCGACTTCTCCCTCACCTTCACCACTGCTAAATCGCCACAACTCCACCCCTTCCGGCGTAATCAATTCCGCTCGCCAGACGGTAAAAGTGTCCAAGTTTACAAACGCCCGCATTGCAATTTTCGGTTTGATCGCAAACGCGAGCGCGACGACAGCCGTCCTCGTCTTCCCTTTCGGCATGTTCGGAGGCAATATCATCACGTCCTCGTTTACGTCGTCGTCATCGTTCTTTCTCTTTTCCTTCTTCTTCTTTTCCTTCTTCTTCGTCCAAGTAAGAGGAGGCGGTTTCATCGAATACCTCGCCACCGCGTCCGCCGCCGACGTCTCGCACACGCCCACCACTTTCCCTCTTAACATTTTATTCACCCCATTTTCCGTCGCCCATTGCCCGGTCCTCGCCACGAACGTGTTCAAAACGTTCTTCTCGCACCCATCTAAATGGTTTTTCCGTATCGTTCCGGAGAGTTCCGATTCGTACGAGTAGTACTGTTGACCATTGGTCGACGTTTCCTCCTCTTCGTTAAACCCGCCCAGAAGAGTCTTGAAAGAGCTGTCCGTGAAGTCAACGCGTTCCTTGTATTTGTTCTTCGCGTATTTGATGTGAAATCTTCCACGTGCGCCTAACGCGCACACGGTGCCTTCTTTTACGTGGATGCTGTCGTTGTTTTCGTCGTTCTTCTTCTTCTTCTCGTGAAACACTCGCGCGGCGATCGAGTCCGCGTCGATGGTACGCTCGACTTCATCTTCGCTCCCCGTTGGGGTCGTTGCCGCTGATTTTGCATCGCGCGAGAAAAAGCAGCGTTTTTGTCCCCGTGGTCGTCGCAGCGAGAGACGATTTTGATTCCTCTCGTCGCAAATCCTCCTCCTCCCGTTGTTTCGCCTCGTCGTTGAGAGCGACGACGGTGCAAACGATGACGACGGTGTCGTCGTCGACGCTCGCGAGCATACACTCGTCGCCATTTTGAGTAACGTCTTTTTTTACCTCGGTGGGAAAAACAATTCGTTTTTGCTCCGCGATGTCTTGTTCTGGAGAAGTCACGACGAGAGCGCGGACGAAAAAGCGCGACACAGCGGAAGAGAGAGATTCTTTCGTGTCGTCGTTGTGGGAGTTGATCGTGAAGTGCGACGATGTGAGTTTCCAACACATTCTTCCGAGATTGAATCGAACGGATGTGAAATTCTTGTACGGAGTGAATACGGAGACGAGAAAGTTGATTAAGAGATCGTCTCGCGCGGGGGATTTGAAGAAGAGTTTCGAAGTCCAAGAGATGTCGTCGATATCGACTTTGGAATGGGCGTGGGAGCATTTTCCGTGGGGTAAGTTGCGAGAGTACGACATAAAGATGGACGAAACATATTTCTGCTTTCGAGTTGCTCACACGAATAAACTCGAGTTGCTCAAGTGGGCGCGAGAGGAGAAAAAGTGTGAGTGGGATAAAAGGACGATTACTGCAGCCGCATATCAAGGCAATATGGAAATGGTAAAGTATTGCGTTGTAAATGAGTGTCCTATCAGTACGTATACGTGTGCACGTGCTGCCGAAAACGGTCGTCTCGAGGTACTCAAATACTTACGCGAAGAAGCCAAAGCGCCTTGGGATTCGGAAACTGCCTCATGGGCGGCTCAAAGTGGTCATCTTCATATACTCGAATATCTTGTTGATCGCAAGTATGATGAATTTGACGAAGAAGCGTGTGTGTGTGCGGCCGCGAACGGTCACTTAGACTGTTTGAAGTACTTGCACGAAACCGCCAAAGCGCCTTGGGACGAGGACGCCGTTCGAGAAGCGCACGAGAACAACCACCCCGACTGTGTACAATACCTCCTCGACACCAACTGTCCTCTCCCACCCGGTTGGCGATACGAAGGCGGAACGTTATACGACGAGTTCTACGATTCGGAAGAAGAAGAAGAAGAATAGCTCCCCGGACG
>Ga0255771_1000442_pt1 | contig 48081 bp, 48 predicted proteins | sample 011ome_19_FD_179969 | JGI IMG/M metagenome (GOLD analysis project Ga0255771, IMG submission 179969) | Coastal salt marsh microbial communities from the Groves Creek Marsh, Skidaway Island, Georgia - 011510BT metaG (version 2) | ecosystem: Environmental > Aquatic > Marine > Intertidal zone > Salt...
AATGCAACAAGCGGTCGCAGCCGTTCGGGCCGGAAAACCGTTTCTCGTCGATGTTGTGATCGAGTCAAACATTGGTCGTGAAGCCGAAGTTGCGCGTCAGGAAAAACGCAAATAGCCTGACGCCAACTGCAAATCGCAGGCCCAAGCCGCCACCCCAGAGCCGCGCGCCAAACGTTGTACCAACGCAATCCGATTGAAGACAAATGGTATCTGGTAATCCCATTTTATCATCAAATGTAATGGTTTGTTGTGCCAGCTTAGTTGTTGGGGTAAGTTTTTAGGTGACGGCAAATTGCCTCATTTTGGCGATAACATCTCAAGGAGTATTTAGATGACGATACGGGATTATGATGATGTGCCAGGCACCTATGTACTGGATAGCCGCAATTACCGAAAAGGCTATCATCTAAATATGTTTCTTATGTCGTTAAACAAATCTGAAGCACGAGCGGCTTTTGCGGCTGACGAGAAGGCTTATCTACAAACCTATAAAATGACCGAGGAGCAACAACAGGCGGTTTTAGATCGGGAATATCTGCGAATGCTGCAACTTGGGGCAAATGTCTATTATGCTTTTAAGCTTGTTAGCCACGATAAGCAGCCACCTCAAGTGATGTATGGCAAGATGGCGCAACCGGCAATGAGTTTTGACGAGTTTCAGGCAATGATGATGGCAGGCGGCCGCCCGATTGAAGGCAACCGCAGCAAGAGGGAGCAGCAGAATGGCTAGGATTATTGCTGGCATGGGCACATCGCACGTGCCCGGCCTTGGTGCCGCTATGGATAATGGTAAAACTGACGAGCCTTATTGGCAGCCGCTATTCAAAGGGCTGGAGCCGGTTCGCGCGTGGCACAGGGATAATATCCCTGATGTTACGATCATCGTTTACAACGATCATGCCACATCCTATTCGCTGGATAATTATTCGACCTTTACGATGGGGGTTGCTGAGGAGTTCATGCCAGCTGATGAAGGCTGGGGGCCGCGTCAAGTGCCAATGGTCATGGGTCATCCCGAGCTTGCATGGCATATCACTGAACATCTTATCCTGAACGAATTTGACATGGCGGTCGCTGGCAGTCTTGATGTCGATCATGGGCTGACCGTGCCGCTGTCAGTTGCCTATGATCAGCCCGATGCCTGGCCAACCAAGGTAATCCCGCTTTGTGTCAATGTTATCCAATATCCGCAGCCAACACCGCTTCGCTGTTACAAGCTGGGCCAAGCCATTCGCCGCGCTGTTGAGAGCTTTCCCGAAGATCTGAGCGTTGGCATATGGGGGACGGGCGGTATGTCGCATCAGCTTGGCGGGGAACGTGCAGGCGTGCTGAACCCCAAATTTGACACCGCCTTTATGAATAATCTTGTATCTGATCCCGCGGCCAATACTCGTCTCACCCACACTGATTTTATTCGTGAAGCCGGTTGTGAAGGCATCGAAATGATCATGTGGAATGTGATGCGCGGCGCGTTGAATGACAATGTCAGTGAGATCTACCGTTTCTATCATATACCTGTTTCGGCGACTGCCTATGGCGCCATCATTCTGGAAAATACTGACTAAGAAAGTACCGATAAGATGAGTAAAGTAAGGCTCGGCGTTGCCGGCGCTAATGGCGCTTTTGGTATCAAACATCTCGAAGCGCTAAGTGCGATCAACAATATAGAAATTTCTGCCGTTATGGCTACCACCATTGAAAAGGCCAGTGGCGTCGCTGATAGATTCAACGTGCCATTGCGTTTTGATGATTATGACGCCTTTATCGCCAGTGACAGGGTTGATGCAGTAATCTTGGCAACCCCAACCCAGCTTCATGCCGAGCAGGGCATCAAAGCGATGGCGGCAGGCAAACATGTTCTGGTCGAAATTCCGATGGCTGACAATCTGGCTGATTCCGAACGTCTGGTGGCAAAACAGGCCGAAACCGGCCTTGTTGGCATGGTTGGCCATGTACGCCGGTTTAACCCGTCGCACCAGTGGGTACATAATGAAATTAGCAAAGGGGCGCTGTCGATCCAGCAAATGGATGTGCAAACCTATTTCTTTCGCCGCACCAATATGAACGCCAAAGGTGAGCCACGATCATGGACCGATCATCTGTTATGGCATCATGCCTGTCATACGATCGATCTGTTTTTACATCAGACTGGCGAGCCGGTTAGTGAGGTTCATGCTGTTCAGGGGCCAAAGCACCCCGAGCTTGGCATCGCCATGGATATGGCAATCATCATGAAAACCCCGACCGGTAAGCTTTGCACCTTGTCCTTATCATTCAATAATGACGGGCCGCTTGGCAGCTATTTTCGCTATATCTGTGACAAGGGTACCTATGTCGCCAGCTATGATGATCTTTATGATGGTAAGGGCCAGCAGATTGATGTGTCAGCGGTTGATGTGTCGATGAACGGGATCGAGTTGATTGACCGTGAATTTATTGCAGCTATCGTCGATGGACGCGAACCAAATTCAAGTCTTGCGCAAGGCCTGCCAGCGATGAAAGTCATGCATGAAATTGAACGGGCAATGACTAGGTAATCTAAAAACCAAGGATAAGATCATGAAAACAGTCGCTGTCCGTAATATTACCCGTACCGATGCCGCAACTGCCGTCGGGCTTGGCAATGCCGGCGTTTCAACCGTGCATGAAGCGCAAGGCCGGATTGGCCTTCTTAAACCCTATATCCGGCCAATTTACCCCGGCGCACGGGTTGCCGGCACCGCCGTGACTGTGTTGGCACAGCCCGGTGATAATTGGATGATCCACGTGGCAATTGAAATGTGCCAGCCGGGCGATATTTTGGTGGTGGCCTGTACGACCGATAATACTGATGGTTTCTTTGGTGACCTGCTTGCCACCTCGGCGCGGGCGCGCGGTGTTCTTGGGCTTGTGATTGATGGCGGAACGCGCGATGCAGCCGATTTAAAGGCAATGGATTTTCCGGTCTGGTCTCGGGCAATCTCATCAAAAGGCACCGTTAAAAACACCCCCGGTGCGGTGAATGTGCCAGTGGTATGCGCTGGCCAGCTGGTCTTTCCGGGTGATGTGATTGTTGCCGATGATGATGGCGTCTGCGTTGTTACCCGTAAACAGGCCGATACCGTGCTGATCAAGGCGAATGAGCGGATTGCAAACGAGGAAAGTAAGCGGGAAAAACTAGCCGCAGGTGAACTTGGCATTGATCTTTATAATATGCGCCCTGCTCTGGCTGCCGCAGGTTTTACCTATGTCGATACGCTTGAAGACCTCGTCGAATTCAACGGGATTGATTGTCGAAACCGGGGGTAGGCAAACAGGTCTAACCCGGCCCATTACGATGAATGGAAATAGGTTGTGGTAAAAAGGACACAGGTTGTCATTATTGGGGCAGGACCCGCGGGATTACTGCTTGGATGTCTGCTTGATGGTGCAGGGATCGACAATATCATTCTTGAAAGACAGACCAAGGATTATGTACTGGCCCGTATCCGGGCTGGCATCCTTGAGCAGACTTCGGTTGATCTGCTGACCAGTGCAGGGGCTGGGGCGCGGCTCGCCGTTGAGGGTATCGCGCATCACGCGGTTAATATCGCCTTTGAAGACCGGCTGGTTTCGGTGCCGCTTGGCACAACCACCAATGGCAAGGTCGTGACCGCCTATGGCCAGACAGAGGTTACTCTCGATCTTTATAATCTTCGTGTGGCAGGCGGTAGCCAGACCATCTATTCGGCAGAAAATGTCGAGATTCATGATTTTGACCGCGACCGGCCATTTGTCCGTTTCATCCATAACGGCGAGGCTGCAGAAATTGCCGGTGACCTGATCGCCGGATGTGATGGTTATCACGGCGTTTGCCGTGCCAGTATTCCCAAGACCGCAATCACCACTTATGGACAGGTTTACCCATTTGGATGGCTTGGACTGTTGGCAGATACGCCGCCGGTATCAACCGAAGTGATCTACGCCAATAATAATCGCGGCTTTGCCCTTTGCTCGATGCGGTCGATGACCCGGTCGCGCTATTACATACAATGCGATCCAGCCGATAATATTGAACGCTGGAGTGACGATGCTTTCTGGGATGAGTTACGCCGGCGCTTACCGCCAGAAACTGCCGAACAGCTGATTACCGGCCCTTCACTGGAAAAATCCATCGCCCCTTTGCGGAGCTTTGTCGCCGAGCCAATGCAGTTTGGCCGTCTACTTCTCGCTGGTGACGCCGCCCATGTGGTACCGCCAACCGGCGCCAAAGGCCTGAACCTCGCCTTTTCAGATATCTATTATTTACATCGGGCAATTGAGAGTTTCTTTGCAGATAGTGATACAGCAGCATTACCGCATTATTCACACCAAGCTTTGGCCCGTGTTTGGAAAACCGAACGTTTTAGCTGGTACCTGACCAACCTCACGCATCGCTTTAATGCCGACCCGTTCGAACAAAAGATGAAAGAGGCCGAGCTGGATTACATCACCACTTCATCAGCAGGGCGTTTAATGATGGCCGAAAATTATGTTGGCCTCCCGCTATAACTTAAGCTTGTTTGGCCGCAGGGAACTTTTCGATTATGGGTGACAGTATGATAGACGTGATGATCCTGGGTGCTGGCGGAGTTGGGTGCGTTGTTGGGGGTTGTTTATCCCATAAAGGCTTCCAGATTCAATTGGTCAATCGCCAATATTTTACAGCGATGGCCGTTGCAAAAAATGGCCTGAGGCTGGAGTTTGATACCGGTATTCAAATCAGCCAACCAGATGCGGTTGTAACAGCCAATGCACGGCCAGCAAAATTCATCATGTGTTTTACCAAGACCCACCAAACTAAAGCTGCGATCAAGGCAATACTCCCAGTAATATGCAAAGATACGATCATGGTATCGATGCAAAATGGCCTTGGCAATGGCTCACTATTGGCTCGCCTTACTGGTTGCGATGTGTTGCACGGGGTAACTATGATCCCAGCAACAGTTCTCGCGCCAGCACATATCCGTTCCCATGGTTCGCATCATAGCTGGATTGGCCCATTAGAGATCAGCTCACAACGCCAGCAAGCGGCAGCAAAAGAGCTGGCAACCATGCTGGAGCAATCCGGACTTTCAACCGAATATCTGGATGATGTACGAACAAAAATCTGGCAAAAAGCCTGCTTTAACGTTGCTATGAATGGTGTTGCTGCCCTGGCCGATGCAGCACCCGGTCTTATTGGCGATACTGCGCCATTAATGGTTGAGGTTCACGCGCTTGCTGACGAAGCTTTGGCGGTTGCAGCCTCGCTTGGCATTGGAGTCGATCCGAAACAGGTGCATGAACTGATTGATTTTGCCTGTGCCGAGCATCGCTATCACATGCCATCGATGATGCAGGATATTAGAGCATCACGCCAAACTGAGATCGAGTCGCTAAATGGCTATATTGTGGAACAGGCCAACGCCATTGGTCTGGAAGTGCCTCGTAACCGCCTAATTAATGCATTGGTGCAGGCCAGGCAGTCAGCCAATCAATTCTGGAAAGATCAGTCCTGACTAGCTCGGCGCAAAGTATTCCTAGCTATTCCAGCTTGGGTCAACCTTGTTAAGCAACCGAATATAAGCCGGCCATTCTGGGTGACGAACTGCCGCACCAGCCTGCGCATCACCGCCTTCAAACTGGTTACGCGTATGCCGCATTACTTCATCAGGAATTTTGCTAATTGGGCCGCCAGATGCCATTACCCGCAACTGGATTTCGGCATTGCGAATAAATACACTATGCCGGATAAACGCCCATGCCGCCGTTGGGCCCGCCGTTAACAAGCCATGGTTTTTTAGAACCAATGTATGATTTACTGACCCCAAAGCGGCACAAAGCCGCTCTTGTTCACTTGCGTCAAGAACGATCCCTTCAAAGTCATGGTAACCAACGCGTTCAAACAGCTGACAGGCCTCTTGAACCATTGGCACAGTCTCAACATTTAGCGCTGTCATACTCTGGCTAAACGGTTCATGCGTATGCATAACACAATGCAAATCATCTGGCCGGGCGCGATGCACGGCAGCGTGAATCAGATAGCCAGCCCGATTAACTGGCCAGCCATCATCTTTACCAACCTTATTACCCTCAAGATCAATCACAACAAGGTTTGAGGCGGTAATTTCATCATATCGCAACCCGAAAGGGTTGATTAGAAAACTGTCGGTTCCTGGGATTCGCAGTGTGATATGATTATAAACAACACTGGTCCAGCCATACAAATGAGTCAGCCGGTAAGCCGCCGCCAGATCAACACGCGCGTACCACTCAGCGTCACTCATACCCTTTGGGGTAGCCGGATAGGCTGGATACAAATTGTCAATAGTTATAGTCGATGTCATAAGTCACTTCTTCTCTTTTTTGAACGTGGCGAATCTAGAACGGAATTTCACCCATCACCGTAGTGCGGTGCATTTCACGCCGAAAGCCGTCATAATCGTTAAAGGCACGATGCAGGCAAAGCCTATTATCCCACAGACATAACGTTTTTACTGACCAGCGTAGGCGACATGAAAAAACCTCCTGGGTGATATGATCCACGAGAAAATCAATAATCGGCTGGGACTCATAGGCCGACATACCTTCAATACCCTTGGAATAAACCTTATCCACAAACAACGCCTTTTCGCCTGTAACCGGATGGGTGCGGACCAATGGGTGCAAGGCCCCGTCAATCATCGACTGCGTATCAATCTCTAGCGACATATCCCCAATCGCGGCGCGGTCTTTTTGCAAGCCCAGAAGGCTGGCAACAACCTTTTCACCTGACATATGGATTTGGAGCGGTGCCAATATGGTTTTCATCGTACTGGATAAATTATCATAAGCCATTGCCGCGTTATACCAGATGGTATCGCCACCATAGGGCGGAATTTCGACAGCATAAAGTAGACTGACTGAAGGAGGTTTTTGCAAAAAGGGAGAGTCCGTATGCCAGCCTCCACCAAAAACCATTTTTGATTTTGTCTCCGCCTCTTTGATTACGGGCTGAATGTTAGGGTGTCCCTCCAGTCCCTTGGTATAGGCATCAGTACCAAATTCACCAAAGCGCAGGGTTAGCTCTTCCTGCAAGTCATGTGTTAAATCCTGATCACGAAGATAGACCATTTTATGATGATAAAGCGCATCAGAAAGCGCCTCAAAGGACTTGTCATCAATATCACCGACTTTTAACCCAACAATTTCCGCCCCGATTGACGCTGCCAGGGGGACGGTCTGAAAATATTCATTTTTAAGCGGTGTGTTGGCAAAATTCTTCTGTTCATCATAAATCAACATCGGATGATCCTACCTATAGTTCAATAAATTGTGTGACGCTCTATTTCCAAAATGGCATATCATTTCTACCAGTCAACAAAACTTACCCGACAGTCAATTCCACTCGCTCACCGCCTATTGCGAAAATAACTTGGGCAACCAAAGGCTAATCACCGGAAAGCTGAAAAGAAGAACAACGCGCACTAGCTCGGCGCAGAAAAATGGAATCACACCCTTGAAGGTTTCTGACATTGGGACATCTTTTGCCAATGCTGAAATCACAAAAACATTCATCCCTACTGGTGGCGTGATTAACCCAAGCTCGACCACGATTAACGCCAATATTCCAAACCAGATTTTCAAATCTTCTGTGCTCATACCAAAGCCAGAGCCCTCAGCGCCTGCATAAAGGCCCCCATTTAAATCAACAAGAACCGGCCAGAAAAAAGGGATTGCCAGCAAAATCATTGACAAGCTATCCATTAAACAACCAAGCAGAATCAGCCCAATTAATAACAGCACCATCACCAGCATCGGGTCATAGCCAGACTCAATTATCCATTCAGCCATAGCCTGTGGTAGTCCAATGCGGCTCATATAGATTTTCATCAACTCCGCACCAAGCAGAATGAGATAAATCATGCCCGCAGTACCGGCCGTCTCGAAAAGAGCCTGTTTGATATCGAACCAATTAATAGTGCGGTGCAACAGCCCAAAAACCATCACCAGTGCAACACCAACTGATGCAGCGGGTGTTGGGTTGTAAAACCCACCATAAATACCGCCGAGCACAATCGCAAACACAGTAAGGACTGGCAAAACTCCAAGGCTTGCAGCCCGAAATTCCGCCACATCAACAGCTTCAGATCTTGGACCAGAATCTGGGAACACAGCTACATAAATAGCAATAACAGTGATAAAAAACACCACTGCTAATAGCCCTGGGATAAGGGCCGCCGCGAACATCGACACCACATTCGCCTCAACAATAATCGCATAGATAATCAGCACAACCGATGGTGGAATTAGGATGCCAAGCACCCCACCAGCCGCCAACGTTCCAGTCGCTAATGCGCCGGAATAGCGATAGCGTTGTAATTCGGGAAGTGCAACCTTACCCATCGTCGAGGCGGTGGCAAGCGATGAACCGCATACCGCACCAAAGCCAGCGCAAGCAGCGATTGCGGCCATGGCGGTACCACCCCGCATCCAGCCAAGCCATGCATTAGCCGCACGGAATAGTGAGGCGCTCATGCCAGATTTCGAAGCCAAAGCCCCCATAAGGATAAATAACGGTATCACAGACAGGTCATAGATCGAGAACTGCCCATAGGCCAGTGTCTTAAGTTGGTTAAACACAGGCGCAACACCGTTTACCAGCATCACTCCGATGCCACCAACTAAAATCATTGCATAGGCAATAGGCATGCGTATGGCAATTAACCCAATAAGAACCACTAAAGAGCCAATGCCAAGCATGATAGAATCAATCATCTTATCTGGCTTTCATTATCGCGCGTGCTTCGTCGCAAAGTGAAATAAGTGCGGCGACTGAGAGAAGAACCAATGACCAAAGGATTGGCACAAAGGCCAGCCATATAGGGAATTGAACAATTGCAGTAGTGTAATCATATTGATATTGGTTGAGCATACCCGCAAACATGCGCCAGCATAACAAGCAAGCGAATAGCAACGCTACCAACGACGCTAAAAACCGGAACATCAGAATTGTACGAGGCTCAGCCTTGGTAGTAAAAATATCAGCGGTAACATTTTTGTAATGAATTTGGCAGTAAGGCAAAAAGGAAAAGGCTGCATTCGCTGCACCAATTTGAGTAAGCTCAAAATCACCCGGAAAGGGTCGCCACAACACGCCACCAATGACCGATAAGACATTCATCAGCACCACGGCAATAAGAATAAAACCACCCAACAATGCCCAGTAATCAATAATGCGGCGAACCAACCCGACAACGCCGGGGTGGTTTAAAGTTTGGTTTTCAGACAAGTGATTAACTTCCGTTTTCTGCAATCAACTTACGTGCTTTTGCTACCATCGCCTTGCCATCAATACCCTTGCCATCTACTTCTCCCACCCAGCGCTCAACAACTGGCGCAACCGCCTTACGGAAAGCCTCTGTCTCAGCTTCAGTCAGGGTAATATGGGTATTGCCAGATTTAACCGCGAGGCCAATGCCAAAATCATCAGTTGCACGCCATATCTTGCCTACCTCTCCCCACCAGTCACGTCCTGACGCATCTTTGAAAGCTTTTTTAATATCAGCCGGAAGAGCATTCCAGCGACTAGCATTCATAGAAACCTGGAAAGTTGTAGTCCCAAGGCGCTCCTTATCAACACCTTCAATCTGGTATTTTGTTTGATCCTGAATTTTCAGTGGCGGAATGATTTCCCATGGGATTAGCGCACCATCAACAACACCCTTCTGCAGAGCAGGTGGCAACTCAGGAACCGGCATTGCCACTGGTGATGCGCCAAGCGCCTCAATAACCCAAGCGCCGGTGCGGGTTGGTATCCTTAGCTTTTTACCTGCTAGGTCACCTGGTGATCTAACTGAGTCAGTGCGCATATGGATAGCCTGGCCAGCATGAACGTGCAGAAACATTACTTCAACGCCCTGATATTCCTGACGAAGATCACTTTCAAACATGTCGTAAAGCGCAAGATTTGCAGCGACCGGGTCATTTTTGAAGACCGTTGGCAGTTCAAAAACCTCCGTACGAGGAAAAAGGCCAGGCGTATAGCCGTTGACCGTCCAGACGATATCAACAACTCCATCACGAGCTTGCTGGATTAACTCAGGCGGCCGGCCACCAAGCGTCATCGCCGGGTAAATTTCGATTTTTACCTTACCATTCGAATTTTTTTCGACCTGTTTTGCCCACGGCTCAAGCATTTTGGTATGCGCTGGCGCTTTCCCTGAAAGCAAATGGTGTAATTTAAAAGTAAACTCAGAAGCACTTGCAGCACCTGATGTTATGACCACGCCAACTGCAGCCATGACTGCTAAAAATCTTGTTCTCATGACAAATATTCCTCCAAAATATTTTCGTCCAAAGGACGGTGATCACTAACCAAGCCTTTTTGGTATTTTTCAGGTTAGCGTGCGTAAATCGTAACCGCAGACGACTAGTGTTATCCAGCGATATGTCTTACGTTTTATGAATTTATTTTTCGTGGCTTATTTATAATCAAACTAAAATATCATGACCAGATCGCCTGCTCACATTTCATCACAAGCTCAAGCTTGCGCTTTTGATCATCATTGGTAATTTCATTGCCTTCTTCTGTTGATGCAAAACCGCATTGTGGTGCAATGCCCATTTGCTCATAATCAACATATTTTGCTGCTTTATCAAATTGCAGCTTCAAATCGTCTATGCTCTCCAGGCCGCCAGATTTGGTCGTTATGAAACCAAGCATCACGCGCTGATCACCTTTACTAAGATTGCCAAGTGGGCTTAGATCACCAGCACGGTCCGTATCATACTCCATAAAGAATACGTCAACACCGGTCTGGTTAAACACCGCATCTGCAACCGCGTCATAACTTCCCTCAGCAGCGTAGGTAGAGCGGAAATTGCCGCGGCACATATGCATGCCAATCGTCATATCGGCAGGCCTGTCTTTGATACTGTCATGCATCATTTTTGCGTAACATTCGATCAGATAATCAGGATCCTGCCCAACATTTGCCTTAGCCTGACGATGTTTTGGGTCACAAAGATATGCGAAGAAAATATCATCCATTTGTAAATAACGGCAACCTGCATCATAAAAGGCATGAACCGCCTTTTTGTAAGTTTTAGTTAAATCGGCCATTAGCACTTCAATATCCTGATACGGTGCGTAACGGATATCATTCACATCGGTTCTAAAATGGCAGCAGCTTGGCCCTGGGATAGAAATTTTTGGCACTACGGATGAATTTTGCGCTAGATATTGGAAATGACCTAACATCGGGTGGTCAGTTGGAAAATCCAATTGACCGTTAATAGTTGGGAAGATTGGGCGCAATTTCACTCCCGCGAACTGGACTCCATTATCTCGCTCCTCGAGGTCGAAACCAGTTAAATGGCCCATAAAATCATAATGCCAGAAAGAACGGCGCGCCTCTCCATCAGTGACAACATGCAACCCAATTGATTCTTGCATTTTCACCAGATCAAGAATTGCCTCATCCTCGACTTTACTCAATTCTTCACTTGTAATCGTTTTTTCTTGGAAAAATTTTTGACGGGCTCTACTTACCGAAGCAGGCCTCAAAAGACTTCCAACATGATCTGAGCGGGGAATAAATTTCGATACAGTCATGATCACTCTCCAAATATATTTTAATTATATCTTTAGACACCCCGATCAACCTAACGTGGAGGCATTGATCAGGTGGGCTTTTTGGCGCGTTTGCGTAAAGCTGGTAACATTAGGGTCAACAAGGTTGCCAGCACTAGTATAATCGCTTGCGGCCGATCCATAATAAGCCCAACTAGATTTTGATCCGAAATCAGCAAAGACTGATGAAAAGATCGCTCAGCTGTTTCGCCAAGTACCAGCGCAATCACTAAAGTCAGGCGCGGATAATCGAACCGGATCATAAGATAGCCGAAAATCCCCATAATAAGCGCCAGCAAGACATCGCCGGGTTTGCCTTGCAACACATAAACACCGGTCAGCGAAATTGTTACCACGAGTGGCACCAGAATATTCACATTTACAAAGGTGATGCGCACCAACCAGCGGGCCGTAAGCAACCCAATTACCGACGCACCGACCGCCGACAATGTCAGCGCCACGATCAATCCGTAAATTTCTCTTTCATTTTGCAGCAATAGTGATGGTCCGGGCTCAATGCCGTGCAGTACCAGAATACCAAGAAAGACTGCTGTTTCCGCACTGCCCGGAATCCCAAACGCAACCGTTGGCACAAGCGAGCCACCATCTTTGGCGTTATTTGCACTTTCCGGCGCAATCACGCCAACGATATTGCCCTTGCCAAAACTGGACGGATCACGCGATGACTGCACAGTTGACGTATAGGCAATGAATGACGCGACCGTACCGCCAAGACCCGGAATCGCACCAATAATCGTACCAATTACCGAACCACGAACCATCACGGTCCAATGTTTAAAGACAGCGGCGGCGCCTTGCCAAATGCCCGAAATGCTGGCGATCGTTGTGTTGCTTGAAACAACCGACCCACCTTTTAGCGCAAGCTCGATCATCTGGCTGATCGCAAATAGCCCGGTTAGTGTCGGCACTAGCGGGATGCCATCCCACAAATAATCTGTATCGAGGGTAAATCTTGTCGCACCGGAAATTGTATCGACACCAACAAAGGCAAACATCAATCCAAAACCACCAGCGATCAGCCCCCGAAGCAGCTTGCCCCGTGACGATACCGCAATGGCAACCAGACCAAGCACGGTCAGCAACAAAAATTCGACAGGGCCAAACAGCAGGACAATTTCTTTTGCTAATGGAATAAATAGGATCAGGGTAAACAGGCCTAACAACCCCCCCATTGCGGATGCGGTTGCCGATGCGCCAATGGCCTGACCTGCGCGGCCTTGCTGGGCCATCGGATATCCATCAAAAGTCGTCGCGGCGTTTGGTGCCGTTCCCGGGGTATTTAGCAAAATGGCGGTAATTGAACCACCAAAGGAAGTTGCCCCCATGACGCCGCCAGCGAGATACATTGCATCCAGCGATTCCATGCTAAACGTAATCGGGATAAGCAAGGCTAATGCCGTTGTGCCGCCTAGCCCCGGGATCATCCCAAAGCACAGCCCCAACAAAACACCAATAAAGACAAACATAACCGAGCCGCTTGTCAGCACACCCAGAAAAGCCTGCAAAACAACATCAACGCCCATGCCAGACATCCATAAAATTTGAAGAAAGCCGGATCAGGGTAAGGCCTAGCTACTGCCCTACCCTGATAGATCGTTAATTTGCCAGAATAGACTTATATTTTGTGTAGAAATCTGACAGGTCTTTCATAAGAACGGTCGCGGCCTCGCCATCAATTGGATCCAGCGGCTTTTTTGTCTTCTTTGACCATTCTTGAACTGCCGGAGAATTGGCAGCGCGCATCAATGCATCAGATAGTTTGTCAGCAATCTCTTTCGGCAATCCGGGAGGGGCACCAACAATCCGATAAAGGGTCAATTTTTCAAACGCGTCATGGCCAAGATCACGCGATGATGGGACGCCTTCGAGGCTAGCCTTGTTCTCAAAGGTTACAATGAATTTCATATCGCCTGATGCAACATATTTGCGAAGCGATGATATTGGCTTCAGCGTCGCGTCAACCTCACCCCGCATCACGGCGATGATGGTCTGGCTTGATCCCTTATAGCCGGTCACGTTCTGGATCGGGCAATCAATCAACGACATTGCAATTTTAGCGGTCACTGATGATGTTGATGACGGGCCGGTATCCGACAGCTTTGCCGGACGGCCAAGCGCACAAAGATCGGCCAGCGAATTGATCGGCGAGTCAGCCTTTACCGCAATCGCATAGGTTGATTTTGCCAGATTGCCAATCCATGTCGTATCTTCCAGATTATAGGATACTTTCTTTCCGAGCATTTGCGGAACGGTCAGGCCCGGCACGTTAAAGATACCGATTGTATAGCCATCAGGAGCAGACCGATAAACGGTCGCAGCACCTTTTTGCCCGCCAGCACCCGGAATATTTTCTGGAACCACTTCAACCCCAAGAATTTTTTCCATTTCCGGTGCAACCGCGCGGACATAGACATCAAAGCCACCGCCGGTGCTGTAAGGCACAACAAATTTAATTGGTTTTTCTGGCCAGTCCGCAGCTGCAGAGCCGACACCAACGAACATTGCAGCGGCAAGCGACAATGACGCGAGGATTCTTTTTGACATTTTTTTCTCCCTAACCTGCCGGCTGTTTTTGAAACAATTTTACAATGCCGACTAACCTAATTAGCCTACTTTTTTATGTTACTAACTCCTAATAAAAACAGTGATCCGATGCCAAATATTTTCAGCAGTCAATGGGAACCATTTTTGTCTGAACAGGACATGGAAATCCTGCGTGTGAGCCATTACGGCCGCAAGCTGCCCCTGCCAAAACGACCCGCATTAGTTGTTATTGATATGACCTATGATTTTTGTGGTGCGCCCGGTATGGATGCTGTTTCGGCAGCAACTGAACGGCGCACTGCTTGTGGACCATCGGCCTGGCAGGCGGTGCCTCTTATCGCACGGGTATTGACCGCAGCAAGACAGGCAAAAATGCCCATTGCCTATAGTCGGCGCAGCGCAATGCGGCTACGTCGAAAAAGCCCAAAAACGGCGCGTGCCACTGAAGACGCAAAACCATTTTCTGCGGCTGAGGATGGTAACAGCATCATCACCGAGCTTGCCCCAGACACGCCAGATTTAGTGTTTGGCAAAGGCGCGCCAAGTATATTTTTTGAAACCGAATTTCCGGCATGGTTTACCGGTCATGAATGCGACGGATTATTTATCGTGGGATGCACGACATCGGGGTGTGTTCGTGCCAGCGCCGTTGATGCATTCAGCCGCCAGATCAATAGTTTCATTATTGCAGATGCGGTTTTTGACCGGTTTTCGGCATCGCATAAAATTGCTTTGTTTGACTGTCAGGCGAAATACGCCGATTTGATCAGCACCGCCGATTTCGAGTCCCATTGCCGCTGAGTTTGGCAGATTACCAAGCGTCAAAGCCGCGTGGGTCAAAAAGCGCCCCACGATAGAGGTTATATTGAAGCAGAATTTCGAAAACCGCGACCACGAATAGCAGGCTGCCAATGCTGGCAAGGACCGAATTGCGCCAGCTTTGTTTGCCCTGATAACGCATATACACCAGCACAAAAACAAAAACACTTGGCAAGATTCCGATAAACATCATCAGACCAACACACAAGACCATCCAAAGCAGCATCACGACCTCAGCGCTGATCGCCGGATTATGCTTCATTTCCCGGTTGCTGAAATCAGCCCCCAGCCAATGCCCAATCTTTTGCGCAAATGGGCTGGTACCGCGTGCCAAAAAGTCGAACACACATAACAACGCCGTGATTGCCGCAACAAGAAATGGCATCATCCGCGGAATTTCGGCCAGATCATTGCTCCAGATTGCAAACCCAGCAGATAATATGAACAGCGTGATCGGCACCAATGGCGACCGGACTAAAGCTGGTGTCTGGCTGGATTCGGTCATGGCATTACTCCGACGGGAAAATGAGAGATTTAATAACCACAGGGGCGGAACCGGTTGATCTTATAACATCACCGATATCGATGAAATCGAAATTTGAAACCTCAATTCCATCAATCGAAATGATCGGACCGGCAAAGCCTTCTTCAACACGAAAATGAATTCCCAACAGACCCGCAATATCACCGCGAACAACCAGTATCAGCGGATGCCCGCGCCCAATGACTGTTTCAAGACCACCAAGAACGGCACGGGCAAACCCCTGAAGCCTGGCAAAACTTGCCGAGCCTTGCCACGGTACCGCAAGCGCAACTGGCTGATCCGGATCGGCCAAGTTCATCTGCGCCAGCGCCGCGATGATTTCAGCCTTAACAATTGCCTCGTCAATCTCATCACCGATCGTCAATTCAGGCGCGATCACCGGCACGTTGCGAATTGGCAGAACATCTGCAGGATCGAAATAGATGGTCGAGCCGCTGACCTGAACCGTATATTGCGACGCGCCAATCACGGTCGCCCGAATGCCGAGATTGGCTGCCTGATAGGGAATATCAAGCGCCGCAACCCGGCTGGAAATACTCTTTGCGATGGCCTGCCCCAAATCACCAAATGTCGCCAATTCGGGGTTGGCAATATATTCACAGACGCCGCCGGAAAAAATAATCTGGCGATAGTCATTGCCCGCAGGCAGGCGGGGCAATCGGTACAGCCCCTCCAACTCGTCACCCGCCATCGCGGCCATAATCTGATCAACCATAAGATCGGCGAGCAGGGATTTTTGACTGTCTGAAATCGGATCACCTACCCGCAGATCAAGCCCTGCCAGTAGGAGGTATTTTTGCCCAAAAGGTTCGATATGCGTGATGATATTCTGCTGGTCAAACGTCACAAGCCGGGCACCTGCATCAATTGCCGAGCAATGTTTTACCTCGCCCCCACCACAAGCTGCCAGCTTGGTCGTGCCGCCACCAATGTCGATATTCAACACCATAGACCGATCATTATCAGCACCGCCGGTTAACCCGACCGCACCCGAACCATGCCCAGCCATAATGGCCTCAAGCCCGTCACCCGCACTGACCGAAACAAATTTTCCACTTTGGGCGGCAAACAGCTCGCCAATGGCGCGGGCATTGCGGCGGCGCACCGCAACACCAGTTAAAATCAACGCACCAGTATCGATATCATCAGGTGCCAAGCCGGCCAGCTTGAATTGCTTGTCGAAAAACTGCCCAAGCCGGTCCTTGTCGATATCCTGCTCATGGCTATAGGGCGTTAGCAAAATTTCCGAACGATGGATGATTTCACGCTTGGAGACGATATATCGCGTATCAAGCCTTTCGAGATAAATCTCGGAAAACAGGATATGCGACGTCGCCGAGCCGATATCAACGCCAACCGTCTTGAGGATAATTTCATCTTCCTCAATCAGGCTGCGTTCAGCACTGGAAAAAAACACGCGGCCGCCAGTATTTTCATTCGTCGTCACGGCTGCAAATGCTTTCTTCCAAAATCGCGCTGAAACCCCATAGCAATACTGACAGCGCTATTTGTCAGCTGGTTTTTCATAAAGCGATGGATCCATCCGACTTTCTTGGCCATATTCGGCCAGCATTTCTTCGAACTCTTTGCGAAGCTTTGGATCTTCCATCCAATAAGGGATTGAGGTTCCCCCTTCATTCACATCCATGCCGGTATAGTCGATCTGTTTTTCTCCCGGCGGCAGGCCGGTAACAAGGCTCGGATGATGTGGCCCAAACCATGCAGTGAGGCGGAACGGCCCATCAGATGCATTAAAATGTTGGTGATACCAGCGCGCACCGCCCGGTGCCGCACTGACCAAGCCAACCGGTTCATAATCGACCCGCTTGACCTTATCAGCATGACCATCCTGCCACGGGTTGACACCGCATTCTTCGGGCCATGTATAGGTGTAGCCGCGCCCTTTGATACATACCAAAACCGCGGCTGACGAATGGGCGTGCGCTTTGGAATATTTGCCAGTCTCATGCTGACCGATCCAAAGATAGAATTTATTGCCGGTCATGAACGGTTCAACACGCCGCCAGCCAGGAGAGCGCCGGTTATCAAGCGGCAAATCACAATTCATCACATCAGGCACCAGATTTGTGCGGCGCATAGCAAGACCGCGAATCGGATCTGGCTCGACATCATCATTCGGCTTGTAAAAATCGGCTGCGGGCGAGAATCGGTCGGTAAACTCGTAAGGGCAATTGAAAATAAAATCACGATTGCCAATTAGATTCATCAAATTCGGCGCGGTTGTACCGCCAAGCAGCAGCGCCGGTGACGATGTTGCATTCACAATCCGATGATAGGCATTGACCGGAATTGAGAACATTGATCCGGTTTGCCATTCAAAAACATGTTTTGGGCCGTTTTCTTCTAGCCAAACCTCGGTCGAGCCACGCCCTTCCACAACAAGATAAATTTCTTCGTAAATATGTTTTTCAACATTCAGCGCACCAGCGGCGGGCACTTCGACAACATAATTGCCCCATTTGCCCTCGGTGCCATGCAGCTGGATATAGGTGCCACGACCGCCCATGCGGGGCCAGTCAACAAGCGGCAAATTCTGCACTTTGGAAACACCAACACCTCTTACAATCGGAATACCATCGGATTCCATAAACTGATCATAGTCAGATTTTGGCAAGTCAAAGCGTCCATAACCGGCTTTTTCACCAGGCTTTGGCTCGTGCCAATGGACCATGTTATCTATATCATGCGGCATTGTGGATTTCCTTAAATTTCATTGTTATTTTTAAGATGACTAAAAAACAGGAGCGGGTCAAGCGAGATGGAACAGTGTCTCGCATAGCGGCACAGAAAAATTTTCCACACCGGCCCAACCAAGCAGATTATCCCCCGATTGGCGAAGAGCTATTGATTTCGGGGCATTTGGATTTCGGGAAATTATTTCACCAATTGTAGTGCGTTCCAGACGCGGTAGGGATTGGCAGGCATCTCAAAATGCGTCACACCCGCACTTGCCAGCGCATCCTCAACAGCGTTCATAACCGCCGCCAATGCCCCGACGGTTCCAGCCTCGCCAACACCTTTTGCCCCAAGTGGATTGACCTTTGTTGGCACCGTCACTGTCGCCAGCCTAATCGGCGGGATATCGGCTGCAATCGGCATTTGGTAATCCATGAACGAACCGGTTAGCAGCTGACCGCTAACATCGTAATGGAGAATTTCGCCAAGCGCCTGACCAATGCCTTGCACAATCCCGCCCTGCATTTGCCCTTCAACAAGATCGCGGTTCAGAACCGTGCCAACATCCTCGACCCCAACATAATCGACAATCTCAACACGGCCGGTTTTAGGGTCAATTTCAACCTCACAAATATGACAGCCATTTGGATAGGTCGGCGCATCCGGCAGAAACTCGCTATCAACACGCAGCCCGCCCAGCTGATTACTATGACTAACCAGTTCCGCCCAAGACATTGTTTGCCCAGCGTCTGGCGTATCTGGCGATCCGGCGGTAAAATACCCATCGGCATAGCTGACCGGCGATTGCATAATTTCAGCCGCCAGCGCCGTTGCTTCAGCCAATAATTGATCAAGCCCAAGCGAGACCGCCGCACCGGCAACCACAGTTGCAGCCGAACCACCATTACCGCGCCCAGACGCCAAAAGATCGGTATCACCATGCCGATAGACAATCTGGCTGGCGGCGATTTGCAATCGTTCTTGCGCCATTCGTTTCAGTGCGGTTTCGTGCCCCTGACCCACCGACATCAGACCGGGATCGATCACGATACACCCATCTGCACGGGCGGTAATCCGCGCTATATCTTTTTTCACCTGTCGCAAAGGACCGCCCGCAACCTCAATCGGATTTGCCGCACCAATCCCGCGAAGCCGGCCACGCGCCGCCGAATCTGCCTGACGCTTGGCAAAGCCGTCATAATCAGCCAGCGCCAATGCCGCCGTCATCACCTGCGGAAAATCACCACAATCATAATTGAAGGTCAGGCCAGTCTTGTACGGCATCATATCAGGCGTGATCAAATTTTGCAGGCGCAATGCCATTTTATCACGGCCAGTTTCACGCGCCGCCTTTTCGATCAATCGCTCGATGATATAGGTTGCCTCTGGCCGCCCAAAACCGCGATAAGGCGCCGTAGAAACGGTATTGGTATGGATGAATTTCAACTGCGCCGCAATATGGGGTGTACGATATTGACCAGCGATACCGCCAAGATTATTCAGCATTCCCATGCTGCGCCGCGATAAATAGGCACCGACATCGACATTCAGATCGACGTCAAGGGCACTGAAATTGCCGTCACCGTCAAGCCCAAGGCGCGCCGTGCCACAAACGCCCCTCGCATGGTCATCACTAAGGAAGGACTCGCTGCGGCTGGCCGCCCAATAGACCGGTTGCCCGAGACGCCGCGCCGCCCAGACAAGCGCCGCATCTTCGCGGAACAGGCCGCCTTTCATCCCAAAAGAACCGCCCACATCGGGCGTTGTCACATGCACATCAGCGGTGGTGACACCAAGATAGCTTGCCACCTCATTGCGCAACGCAAACGGGCTCTGGCCGCTGGTACGAAGGCAGGACCGGCCAGCATCATCAACATAGCCAAGCGAGTTACGCATCTCCATCGGACAGGCCAGAATCCGCGATATATCAAATTCTAGCGTGGTCACATGCACCGATGCGTCCAATGCGGCGTCAACAGCGGCCTTGTCGCCAACCATGTGCATGGCGGCAATATTATCGGTGCCGCTATCCCAAACGAGCGGGCTGTCAAGATTGGGATCGGTTGCAAGCGCGGCAATCTTATCACCTGAAAATTCAGCGATGATCATCTCAACCGCATCACAGGCCGCCTGTTTGCTTTCGGCAATCACCATCGCCACCGGCTCGCCAAGATGGCGGATCAAATCGCCACTTAGAACCGGTTTTTGCGATTGGATTGGAACACCGCCATCATCCCGCTTTGGCGTGCCTGTCCATGGCATAAACGCCAGCCCATCATCAGCCGCATCATCAGCCGTCAAGACGGCATGAACACCCGCATGCGTTCGCGCCGCGCCGCAATCCAGCCTGACAAGCCGGCCACGGGCGATCGGCGCACGATAAAATTCGGCAAATAACACATTATCCGGAAGCGTATCTCCGGTATATTGACCAGTGCCGGTAATGAACCGGCGATCCTCGCTTCGCCCGGCGGCGGTTTTATCCAATGATTGATCTGCGTTAATATCCATATCACTCACATCTTGGCAGGCCAGACCGAAACCCAACCATCAGGTTAAACACCGCATAAAAGGCCTAGCCCTTTCGGGATGCCTCGGATCACGAAATTGCTATTTTCACCTCGGCGGCATCATCCAATACAGCATAGGTTTTCAGCGGCACCATACATGGCGGCGACACCACCTCGCCGGTACGGATATCAAATGCACCATTATGGAAATCACATTCGATCACATGCCCGTCCAAATAACCCTCATTCATATAGCCCGGACCATGCGTGCATAAATTATCGGTGACATAGAATACCGATTCGACACAATAGACTGCCAAATCAAGACCATCCTTTTGCACTTGGATCACTGATCCTTCAGCCACTTCGTCTTTACGACAAACGGTCAAAACCTCTGTGCTACCTGTCATTTCAAACCCTCAAAACCGCGATAGATTACAATTGAACGCCCATTCCTAGCCGAGGCGCCACATCGGAGCAAGATACTAATCCAGCTTGTTCGAGAAAACAAATTCCAGTTCCGCATATAGGAATATTGTTCTTCTATAGAAAATTATCTATGATCATGCCTTATTGATTGAAAGGGTGCGTAATGGACGAGAAAAAACCGGCAAATGAGACCAAAACCGACAGTGCAGAGAGTCCTGCCGGTCACTATCACAGCCAGAAAGACCGTATTTTTGTAAGGTCGATCCAAGGTGCGTATAACCTGACCGAAGAGCTGGAGAGGCTGCGGTCGATGCCGCGCGTCAAAAAGGCGAAGGAAATCAAATTCGTTGATGGCCCACAAGCCTATTCCCGCCATTACATGCAGCCAAAAGACGGGGTTACGCAGCTATTTCACATCCATTTGGAAGAATATGGCCCGGGCGGCAAATCGCAAAAGCACGGCCATGTGAACGAAGCCGCATTTTATATTCTGGATGGCGATGGCTATGAAATCCATGATGGTATCCGCTATGACTGGACCGCAGGTGACGTGGCGATTGTCCACAATAACTGCGTTCATCAGCATTTTAACGCCAGCGACACCAAGCCAGCGCGCGCCCTTGTCCTGAAAACCAAACCGATGTTCCTGTTCATGAATATGCTGTTCCAAAAACAAGTCGAACCGCGTTCAGCAGACCCGGCACCGGGCGGTGAGAACTTTGTCGTTCGTGAAGAAGAAGAAGATTTCAATCATCCGGAAGGGGGCTATTAGAATGGCCTGGAAAGAAAGCAAAGTCTGGCTCGATGGGCTGGAAAATAAGAACCTCTATCAGCAGCTTTTGGACGATGCCGAGGCGGCGCCAGTGCGCAATGCTGGTCGGAAAAAAGTTGTTCGCCCCAACGAAATGCCATGGGAAATGTCGCGTCAGGGACTGCTCAAGCATTTGCTGAACGAACAGATGAACACCCGCATGGAAACGGTTGACGCCTATATGCAGATCATCCCGCCCGGGTCACATTCGGGCAAGCATCGCCATCTGGCCGAAGAGTGTCTTTATGTGGTCGAAGGCAATGGTTATGATTTGCACCAAGATTGCGATGTTGAAATCACCGATGACTACCATTGGAAACCACAGGACAAAATCCAGAAATTTGAGTGGGAAGCTGGCGATTTGATTTATGTTCCGCCGAACACAATCCATCAGCATTTCAACGCAGACCCAAAACGGCCGGCGCGGCTCATTTCAGTCATCAACCGTATTTTCAAACATTCGGGATTGAATGATCTGGAACAAATCGAAGATGCGCCCGAATATGTCGAGGGTATGACGCTGACACCTGAAATCGTCGCCGACTTTATCAAGAACCGCGACTAATGCTAGGCGCACTTCTTGCGCTGGCATCGGCGGCGTTATTTGGCCTGCAAAGCGCCGCTGTACGCCGCGCGGTGACCAGCTCCAGCCCGCTTCAGGGCATGGCGATTACCGTGCCATCAGGCGTGCCATTATTTGCCGCGCTGGCATTGTTTTTTGGCGGCTTTGATGCGATGCCGGGCTGGCCGGCCAGCACTTGGCTTTGGGCAGGTGTTGCTGGCATTATCCATTTTGTCATTGGCCGGTTTGGCAATTACCACGCCACACAGGCGCTGGGCGGCACGCTATCAACTCCGATCCAGCAATTAAGCGTTATTGTTGCGCTGGTACTGGCAGTCTTGTTCCTGCAGGAAAGCATCAGCGGCCTAAATTTCGTTGGCATCGGTCTGGTGATTTTTGGCCCAATGGTGATGTTAAGTCGCCGCAAGAAAAACGCCGGCAAACGCGCCGGTTCAGATTTTGAACCCAATTTTCGCTCTGGCCTAATCTGGGGGCTGGTATCGGCTTTCGGCTATGGCAGTAGCCCGCTATTTGTTGCGTTGGCATTGCGTAGCGCAGGGCCGGTTGAGGCACCGTTCGGTAATGCGATTGGCGTTCTATTTGTGTCTTATGGCTGCGCCAGCGTTATGGTAATCGGCGTTATTATGATGGCTGGCGGGATAAAGGTCGTGCGCTCAATCCCAAAAAGCGGATTGAACTGGTATCTATTCTCCAGCGTTCTGGTCGCATTATCCCAGCTGTTTCGCTACATGGCATTGGTCGTCGCACCGGTATCGGTGGTTGTGCCAATTCAGCGGCTCTCGGCGATCTTCCGGCTTTTGTTCAATGCGATGCTAAACCGCAAGGATGAGCGGTTGGATCCGATGGTGATCGTCGGGATTATCTTGTCAATATTTGGCGCGGCAGCGCTTGGTGTTGATACAAAGACTGCGCTTGACTGGCTTGATCTGGGGCCAGAACTCACCGGCTTGCTGAGCTGGCGTTTCTAGCCCCCGAAAACAGCCAAGCACCTATTCCATGTCTTTATAAACAAGCCCCTTTTCGGCAAGGCGCGGCCGCATATTATTGATATCAATGCCCAGCTCGCCGGCGTCATATCTGGCTCTGATCTGATCTTCGCGGGCTTCACGCGCAGCTGATTTTTTGGCAATTTCGTCAGCCTGCAATCGTGGCACCACAACAATTCCATCATCATCGGCGACAATCACATCGCCCGGATGGACGATCTGACCAGCACAAACAATCGGAATATTCACATCGCCCAAGGTTTCCTTGACCGTCCCTTGCGCTGAAATCGCCTTTGACCAGACAGGAAATCCTGCTTCTCGCAAAACGGCAATATCGCGGCAGCCAGCATCAAGCACAACGCCGGTGACTCCATGCGCCTTTAACGACGCCCCAAGCAAATCACCAAAATAGCCAGCATCCGAAAAAGACGTTGGCGCAATCACCATAATATCGCCCGGCTGGCACTGTTCGATCGCAACATGGATCATCCAATTGTCACAAGGCGGCACACTGACTGTGACGGCAGTGCCGCTGATATGCGCACCGGTCCAAATCGGCCGCATATAGGGCGCCATCAGGCCAGTGCGATCCTGCGCCTCATGAATTGTGGCAACGCCATACCGGCCAAGTTCGGCAACTGTATCTGCCGCTGCCCGTTTGATATTTTGAATAACTACGCTCATCTTCATCTCCCAGTTAATCTATTGTCGGTCTATTTAACGCGCTATCTGCGTTCAACACGCTATCTGTTTTGTGTCACCAGCAAGCCCAAATCAAAATCCGCTAACGCCAGCTGATCGAGCTGTTGCCCGATGATCACAAGCCGCGATTGCCGCAGTTCACCGGGTGCCCAAACATCAACCCAGCGCGCATCCGACATCATATGAACGGCCTGAAAAACGAGTTTTTCTTCGCGGCCAGCAATCTGGAAAATGCCTTTCATCCGCAAAATATCTTGGCCGTGTTTCTGCAACAGCCCATTAAGCCAAGCCTCAAGTCGCGCCAGATCAAGCGGCGCCGCACTGGCAAATGACTGGCTGGTAACGTGATGGGCGCTGGCCTGCGATTTTGCTGCATCATCATGCGCAAAATCATGCGCTGGCCGTTCAGCAGCCCCATCGCCAGCGTCAATTTTCCCCGCACCGGCAAACTCATCAATAAGCCGTTCCATATCAAACGCGTTCTGTCCGGTGATGCTGCCAAATGGCACGGCGGCATTCTCGGTAAAATGCAACAACGCATGCGCATTAAGCGCCCGCAGATTCTGCGTCAGCGCATCCAATGCAGACGCGCTGCAAGATTCGGTTTTATTGACGATCACGACATTAGCATAAAGCAATTGATGCAAGGCCTCGGGGAACCGCTCGACCTGACTGGCAAAATGATGCGCGTCAATCACCGTCACAACCGCGTCAAGATAGGCCTTTGACGCCAATAATTGATCAAACATAAAGGTCTGGATCACCGGCGCCGGATCGGCAAGACCGGTGGTCTCAATAAAGATACCGTCATAATCTTCAGACCGCGCCAGCAAGTCTCGCAACGTTGTCACAAGGTCACCACGAATGGTACAGCACACGCAGCCATTGCTGAGTTCGAGCAGGGTTTCCGTACTGCTGACAATCAAATCATGGTCGATACCGATGGCGCCAAATTCATTGACGATCACGGCAAATTTTTGACCATTGTCGCCCGCTAATACATGATTAATCAGGCTGGTTTTGCCAGCACCAAGAAAGCCGGTAATCAGCGTCACCGGCACGACAGGATTTTCTGTCACTGCCCGATCATGCTGACCTTGGGTCATAACGCTGCCGCCCCTGGCCGCCCTATTGCCACGGCATTAGCGAGACATGAATAACGCCGTCACTCGCACCCACAGCCTTAATTGCCGCATCGACATCTTTCAGGCCAAAGCGGTGCGTTGCAATCAAATCAAGCGCAAAGCGATCAGAGGCGAGCTGTTGAAGCGCCAGTTCGCATGATTGGTAGTTATGGCCGCGCGCCGCTTTAATCGTGACATATTTATTGGCGACCTGCGCCAACGGAAAATTCGGGAATGTTGCGGTTTCGCCTTGGATCAGCATAGTGCCGCCTTTGCGCCGCAACGCCTCAAGGCCAAACAGCACCGGAATGGTGCCAGCACCCGCAGTACAATCAAGTGACACATCAACCCCAAGACCACCCGTTGCCTCGCGAACCTTGGCAAGCGGGTCTTCGGCATCAACATTAATGACCACATCCGCACCAAGTTTCTTGGCAACCTCAAGCCGGTACACATCCTTGCCCGTTCCGGTAACAATGATCAGCGACGCGCCGGCCTGTTTACAGGCAATGACCTGCGACAGGCCCTGCTGGCCCGGCCCTTGGATCAAAACCGAGGAATTATAGCCAACACCACAATCAAACAACGCCCATTGAATGCCATTGGCCATCGGCGTAACAATGCCGGCAAGCTCAGGCGAAAGCCCGGTTGGCACCTTATGCAACACGGCGTTCCATGGCAGATACATATATTCTGCAAAACCGCCCCACAGATGCGGCGCACGACTTGCCGAAGTATAGCCATAACGCAACCCATCAGGGTTTTTGCGCCAGTCGGTTCCCATGCAAAGCCGGTAATCCCCCTGATGACACCATTCGCATTGAAAACACGGCACATAATGTTCAACGAAAACCAGATCGCCTTCTTTGACGCCTTTGCGTTGCATGAACTGTTTGCCAGCTTTGGCAATATAACCGATATTTTCATGCCCCATAATCACCGGGTCATCAATCGGCGGCTTGGCATAGAATTTCACATCCGTACCACAGATCCCGGCAACTTCCATCTTAAGCAGCGCGCCGTCCTCGGGCACATCCGGCATATCATATTCCCGATATTCGGTTTTATGCGGGCCGGTGCGAACCGCCGCCTGAACTTTTTCCGCCAACGCAAGGTCTCCTTGGTAACAAACGAGATGACCGGCTGACAATTTTGAATTGCCCGCAACCGGTCAAGAAAACATCATAAAAACCTATCAATGCACCATTCCTTTTTCAAGAACATAGTTCCGAATAAAAGAACAAACACTAGCGACATTTATCCATAGGCTGCTATAATGACGTATGTTCGGACTGCGCCTGAATCATAAAACTGACGGTCAGTCGCTGGAAAAGGTTGAACGCTGTATCCGCGGCCATTTCAGCCTCGAAAGCGATAATATTGTGCTGGTCAGTGAACGTCGGGGATGGCTGCCTGGCTTTCCTGATTTAGAAACCCAAATCCTGTTTTGGCGGCACGATCCGGCAACCAATATCGTCAATCGCTATAAGTTACAGATGTTCAAACCGGCCGCCGAAATCAATGAAAGTGATTTGCCCGTTGGCTGGTTATTATCCGCCTTTATTGATGATGGCGACCCAGATTGTTGTTAACGACCCCCAATTAGAGCCACTGAAAATGGAGTTTTGAAGATGTCCCGTCCTGTCTACACAACTGTTACCCGTACCCAAGGCAATAATCACGCATTAAAGGAAGGCATCGTCAAACCCAATGGCTTTGATCTCGAATTTATTGATATGCCGGTACTTGTTCATGGCTTTCGTAAAATGGTGCGTAATCTCGAATTCGATATCAGTGAAATGGCGGCAACCACCTATCTATGCGCACGTGAACATGGTGTGAAATTTACCGCCTTGCCAATTTTTCTAGTTCGCGATTTTCACCATAAGGCAATCCGCTATAATGTGAATTCCGGCATCAAGACACCACAGGATTTGATGGGCCGCCGGGTTGGCGTTAATCGCGGCTATACCGTTACCACCGGCGTTTGGGCGCGCGGCTTTTTGCAATCCGAACATGGCGTCGATTTGAATAAAATCACATGGGTACTGTCGGGTGATGAGCATGTTGCCGATTATCAGCCACCGGCAAATGTTGTGCCGATTGAAGATGGCAAAGATATGGAAGCCATGTTGATTTCAGGCGAGCTTGACGCGGCGATCGGGGTAGCGGTTGAACATGAAAATATCCGGACGCTCATCGACCAGCCCTTTGACGCTGCGGTGGCCGCCGTTCGTGATCAGGGCATCTATCCGATTAACCATCTGATGGTGGTGCGCGACGATGTGCTGGAACAAAATCCGGATATTGCGGCCGAGCTATTTGATCTCTTTGTGCGCTCAAAACAGCTTTATTTGGAAACGCTGCGCAATGGTGGCATTGCCGCACCAACCAAGATTGACCAGATTCACGCTGCGGTTGACCCAATCCTTGGCGACCCGCTGCCTTATGGTATCGAGTCAAACCGGCTGGTTCTGGAAACGCTGGTAAAGCATGCGCGCGATCAGAATATCATCACCAAGCCAGTCGAGATTGACTCGCTGTTTGCGCCGGCCTGCCGCGATTTGAACGGCTAGCGGAAATCAGGCCATAATTTTTCTAGACCGAGCGCAAAAACGCCAGAACTCGTTCTGGTACATTTTGCTCGGTCTGGGCATCAGGCGGAAGATCCCAATAGTCCGATCCCTCCAGCACCTCTTCAAGATAGCGCGCCGCCGATGTGGCATGGGCGGCATCCTTGCCCGGCACGATCAGGCTGGGAATGTGAAGAGACAGCAAATCCTCGGCCGTTGCACCCGGCGCGGTATCACGGTCAAATAAGCCGCCAACCATCTGCCGCAAAATTTCCAGATACTGCGTCTGATCCATTGTCGCATAATGCGCGGCAAAATCTTTATCCTTGCGGATCACATTATTCCACGGCCCACCAGCAGGATCTTGCGAAAAATTTTTATCATGGCTTTGCACAAGTGATACGACACCGACAAGGCCGTTCGCGGCCACATAATCAGCATGGGCGGCAAAACGTTGATGTGCGTTAATCCGGTATCGCGCCCCGCCAACCGGCCAATAATGAACCATTGAGCGCACCCGTTCTGGATAATGCGCCGCCATCGCCAGAACCGGCGAGCAGCCCATACATCCACCCATAAGATGCGCAGCCTCAACCCCCAGATGATCAAGCAAGCCAACCGCCTGACCAACAAAATCTGACCAGCCAATTGCCTCGACACGGCCACCTGACTCGCCATTTTCACGCCGGTCAAAGAGGATGCATTGAAAATGGTCGGGAAGATGCCCCAGCAAATTTATCCGCTGATAAACGCCAAAATGCCGCCATTTATCCATCGTTGCATCAAACCCGCCCGGCGCAAACATCAGCAAAGCGGGGCCATTGCCTTCAATCTGGTAATGCGTGCGAATTCCATCAATATCGACAAACGCCATCGGCTCTATCTCCTAGCGCTTCGTGGCGCCTTTGATTTGTTTCCCGGCACGGATATCAGCCGCACATTCGCCAAGCGCATCAAAGGCGATCTTGCCAACATTGGCATAGTTCTCCGCATCGCTATCGACTGCCGCAGCGCTATAGCCAATCGCCGCATGCGCCATCCGCACCCGTCCATCAAGCCATGGACCGCCCCCAAAACCACCAATCACCGGTATCGTGACAGCCTCGACGACCGCTGGTCCGACGATCGGCCCTGAATTGGTGAAATCCAGCAATGATGCCCCGGCATCTTCCAGCATTTTTGCCTGACGGATCAACGTGTCAACCATTTCATCTGGCACCACCGCATCGGCGGTATTCATAGATTTATATTCCATACCATAAGCCAGCGCGGTTTGCGGCGTAACACCAAATTGCGCCCAAACAGGAATACCTGCCTTGACCAACGCTTCGACCCCTTCAGGCGCCTCGGCAGCGCCATCCAGCTTGATCATATCGACGCCGGCTTCCTTAACCATACGGATTGCCGCATCCACCGCCTGTTGCGGGCCAGCCTGTAATGGGCCAAAGGGGAAATCCGCACTGACCAGCGCGTTCTTGACCCCGCGGCGCACCGCCTGACAAACCGGCATCATCTGATCCATGGTTATTTCAAGCGGGTTCGCCTGGCCCCATAGATTATGTCCAACCGTATCGCCCACCGACGCAATTTCGACACCGATGCGATCAACGATCTTGGCCATATGGGTGTCCCATACAACCATGCCGACAATTTTCTCGCCTCTTGCCTTCATCGCTGCCAGCGACGCTAAACTGACCTTGTCACCCATTTGTTTTACCCTCTTTGGTTATCAATGCTGCTGGGATTCGCCGCGATACGTCCAGCCGAAACATTTTGCTGGCACCGTGACGGCAAATGGTATCAATAAAACTCGTCAAAAAACATCTGATCCTGCGCCAATCCAGTTTCATAGGCGCGTTTTTGAATTGCTGCCGCCATTACCGCCGGACCCGCAAAATAGAGATCATAATCGCTGATTGCATCACCAATCTTTGCCCATGCTGCATCATGCACAAACCCGCCTTGATAGGTGCCACTCGCATCTTCAGACAGGACAATCTGCACATCTACATTCGTGCCAAGGCCGGTTATTTCATCAATCAATGCGCCAGCGGGGATATCGTCCTGATTGCGCCCACCATAAAAGAAATTGACCTGCCGCCCATCCAAAAGCCCAGCCGCCGCCGCGCCGCGGATGATCGAGACCATCGGCGATAGCCCCGAGCCACCAGCAATCAAAAGCAGGTTGCGCGGGCTATTTTCTTGTAAATAGGCGCTACCATAAGGTCCATCGATAGTGATGGTGTCACCAATCTCAATCGCATCAAACAAATGCGACGTCACCGCACCACCCGGTACTTTCTTGATCTGGAACTGCCATTGATCGGTGCCACCCAGATTGCTCATCGAATAGGCGCGCCCTCCGTCAATTCCATCAATCTCAACAAGCGCATATTGCCCCGGACGGAACCCGGCAGGTGCCGCCAATGTAAAGGTGAATTCGGCAATATCATGCGTGATCGACTGTTTTGAAACCAATTTGGCAGATTGCCGTGATGGCACAAATGGCGGCTGGTATTTGGCATCGCTGCGAAATTTAATCACGCAATCAGTCTCGGGCCGTGCCTGACAGCCAAGCCACCGGTTCCGCTTTAGATCACGCTCACCCCATGCTGGCGAATCCTCTCTGGCGTGATGAACAGTGCCTTCAGCCAGCTCAAACCGGCAATTACCGCAAGAGCCAACATTGCAAGAATAGGGCATCGCATGACCGGCCCGCAACGCCGCGCGCAAAATCGTATCATCTGGCATACAGATAAATTCATCATCACTTCCGGCAATTTTAATTTTATGCATATTACCCTCTTTAATCGAACAAGCTGGAAATTTAGGGGCTAAAACCTGACAGGCTTGAGATATGGCAGATGTCGCGCAACGGCGAATATCGGCCTCGCATAATAGCCAGATCTAATCATCATGCCCATCATGCTTATGACTGTGATGGTGATGGGCATGGTCATGGGCATGGTGGTGGTGGTGCTGGCCATGCGCGTGTTTTTGATGATGCTGGCGGCCGGCCTCATCGCCGCTGGCAAAAATTCGGTCAGTTTTGCTTGCGCCCGGTTCCTCACGGAACAGCAGTGACTTTACGGTCAGCGGCACGGTAAATGACGGCAACCGAATTTTGCCAAGATCGATGTAATCAAAATCGCGAAGGATAATTCCGTCAATGACCAGCATATCGTTGCTGATCTGCAATTCATTCTGCAAGATACCGCCAAGCGTATAGGCAATGTCCCCATCCAGCATCACATAAAGAATGCCGCCACCGCCAAGATAGCCGGACAAAGCATCATGAATACCATCAGCCAGCGCCCGAATGCGCTGGTAATCAGGGCTGCCCCGCCAATCGAAAGCAAGCGCCGTTTCCGCCAGATTAATATCAAGGTCGAAGGCGACAAAATGCGCGCGAATCGCGGCGGCAATCTCGTCGGCTGTCGGGTCGCTGGTAAAATCAATATTTGGCTTTAGCACCTGCATATTGCGGCGCGGCAACACTTTGCCCGGGGCGCTGATCGTGCCAGTCTGGCCGCTTAGCTGAACCGAATATTCCGAGGCGCCAAGCGCTGTTGCCCGAATACCGGCGACCGCCGGCAGCAGTGGCGCCGGAAACGCACCAGCAGCGGCAAGATCGCCAAGATGTTTACCAAGATAAAACCCGAGATCACCAAAATTTTTTGTCTCACGCTGATAAACATATTCAGCAACCCCGCCAGAAAACATTACCGCCTGAATATCGGTCAGATCATCTGGCAAATCGGTCAGGAACAATGCCGCCACTTCATCTGTCATCATACCGCCCAGCGCATTGACCAGAGCACGCGCCATGCCAGCGGCAATCTGATCCATTGTTTCAGCCGCAACGGATTGGCCAAGCGCAAGATCATGACCGGCGGTTTTGGCATGAAGCCGACCCGCCGCATCCAGCCGCACGATCTTGCCATCATCAATGGCAATCAGCCGCCCGCCAATATCCAACGCCGCCGTCCAGACAATTTTCCCGTGATCCAGCAATGCCAGTTTGGTCGTGCCACCGCCGATATCAATATTCAAAATACGGTTTTCCTGATCATGGCTGGCCTTGGCTGCACCCGATCCAAAGGCGGCCAACATTGCCTCCATATGGTTACCAGCGGTTGCGGTAACAAACTCACCGCCCTTTTCCGCAATAACCTCGGCGACCGCCGCTGCATTATCACGGCGTAACGCCTCACCGGTCAGAATCACCACACCAATATCAATCTGTCGCGGCAGGATACCCGCCTCGGCATAAGCGGCATCAATGATCCGTCCCAAGGCAACCGCATCAATGGTTTTTTGATCGATGAACGGGGTAAAGCTGACCGGAGATTCAAAATCAGTGACCCGATCGACAATCACATAGCGGCTGGCAAGCGAATCATTCAGCCGCTGTAAATGAATCTGCGAAAAGATAACTTGTGTGCCAGATGACCCAATATCAACACCAACCGTGCTAAGCGTCACATTATCGCGCTGCCATATCGGGTTATCCTCAAGCGGGCCCGGATCAATATCATCATGGTCGTGATCAGCATCGCCGTCATGTTCATGCGGGAAAAAATCACCAAAAGCATGGTCCGCAACTGTATGCGAGGCAGGCGAATTATCAGGTTTTTTCTGCGACATCGAATTGCCTTTCGTTCCGCTATACAGACCAATGTTCCATTGACATACTAGGTGGAAACTTCTAACATAGTCTAACAGTCGTTCCAAGATAAAAGCAGCCCAATCAGGCTGGACAAGCGCCAGTTGAACCAGCTGCCCAAACCTATAAATCGAGGCCCATCAATGATAAAAAATGCGATCGTTTCGGACAAGCTAGCCGATAAATTCCGTACCGAAAAAGAAACCACTTACACGCGGTTTATCGCTAATGAAGGCCTTGATATTGTCGATGGGTTATATGTTCGCAATCTTAATCATGTCGCGTTAAAGCCATGGGCGCGGCGCGGCGGCAATGCAGTCTTTATCAACCATGACGCATCGCGCACGACGAATGACTGCTATGTCATGGAAATTCCGGCTGGCGGCAAGCTCGTGCCCCAGCGCCAGCTTTTTGAAGAAACAATTTTAATTCTTTCCGGACGCGGCTCGACAACGGTCTGGAACGATCGCGGCGATAAAGCCTCGTTTGAGTGGGGCCCCGGCGCCATTTTTGGCATCCCGCTGAACGCCAATCATCAGCATTTCAATGGATCTGGCACCGAGCCTGCGCGCTATGTGTCAGTCACCAACATGCCGCCTTTAATGAATGTGTTCGAAGATCCGGAATTTATTTTCGGAACCCAGCATGACTTCCTTGGCCGCTTTTCCGGCGAACCTGATTATTTCGCTGATCAGGGCGAGCAAAAGGGTCTGTTGATGGAGACTAACTTTGTCGCCGATGCGGTGAATTTACCGCTCATCGAAGCCAAAGAGCGCGGTGCTGGCGGCGGGCATATCCGCTTTCAATTGGCAAAATGTTCGATGAACAGCCATATCAGCCAGTTCCCAATTGGCACCTATAAAAAATGTCACCGTCATGGGCCGGGTGCGCATGTGATCATTCTGTCCGGCGAGGGCTATAGTCTGATGTGGCCTGAAGGCGAAGAGCCAACCCGGTATGAGTGGGAAGTTGGCAGCATGATTGTGCCGCCCAATATGTGGTATCATCAGCATTTCAACACCGGCACAACACCGGCGCGATATTTGGCCTTCAAATATGAAGGCGTCGCCATCCGCAATGCGCAGGGCGTGCCAAAGGCGTGGATTTCTCAGCGAATTGGCGGCGACCAGATCGATTATGCCGATGAAAGTCAGGAAGTGCGCACGATGTTTGCGGATGCCTTGGCAAAGAACGGAATAGCTGCAAATATGCAATCCGCGTATGATGCGGAACTACCCGACCTTCCGCCCAAGCGCTAGTTCTAACGTGATTTCCATAACGATCATTTAATCGTATTTGGATGAAACAAGACTTGTTTGTTTTTGGAGATTATACCGATGCTTAGAAAAGAAATTAACGACCTGCTGACCCAGACCAACGCAGGCACGCCGATGGGTGACTTATTCCGCCAATATTGGATTCCGGCGTTGCTCGCATCTGAACTGCCCGAAGATGATTGTGCGCCAGTGCGTGTCAAACTTCTTGGCGAGCGTTTGCTTGCTTTTCGGGACAGCAACGGCGAATACGGGCTGATCGATGAATTCTGTGCGCATCGCGGCGTCTCTTTGTGGTTTGGTCGTAATGAGGAAGGCGGCATCCGCTGCCCGTATCATGGCTGGAAATATGACGTAAACGGCAATTGCATCGAGGTGCCGTCCGAGCCTGAGGAAAGCGGCTTTTGTGAAAAGATCAAATTATCTGCCTATCCGCTGATCAAGCTTGGCGACATTCTCTGGACGCATATGGGCGATAAGGACAATGTTCCAGAACTGCCGAAATGGGAATTTGCCACGGTTCCAGCTGAACAGACCTACAGCTCAAAGCGCTGGCAGGAAAGCAATTGGCTGCAGGCAATGGAAGGCGGCATTGACTCCAGTCATGTGTCTTTCCTGCATTCAGGAGGTCTAAAATCTGATCCGTTATTTAAAGGTGCAGCTGGCAACAAATATAATTTCAATGATAAAAAGCCAGTCTTTGAAGTTGTCGATTCAGAAGGCGGTCTTTATATCGGTGCCCGCCGGATGGCCGAAGAAGGCCATTATTACTGGCGCATCACACAATGGGTAATGCCAAGCTTTACAATGATTCCGCCGCGTGGTGATCACCCTGTTCATGGTCACTTCTGGATTCCGATTGATGATGAAAATTGCTGGGCATGGAGTTACGATTATCATCCGACCCGCGCCCTTACCGATCAAGAGCGTCAATATATGATCGAGGGGAACGGCGTTCATAACCAATATGTGCCGGGAACGTTCCGCCCGTTGCAGAACAAAGATAATGACTATCTGATGGATCGCGACGCACAGAGACGCGGCGAGCTTTATTCCGGTGTCTGGGGCATTGCCATGCAGGATGCCAGCTTGCAGGAAAGCATGGGCCCGATTGTCGACCGAACCAAAGAAAATCTGGTATCAACCGACAATGGCATCATTATGGCGCGCCATAAATTACGCAAAGCGGTAAATGCCTTAACCGAAAAAGGCGTCACCCCGCCCGGCCGCGACACCAATCATCACCTTGTCCGCTCAGTGGCAAAGGTGCTGCCAAAGGACCAGCCATTCAGCGAGGCCTGCGCCGACGATTTCAAAGCAGAAGTCGGCAAACCGCAGACAACTGTCTAGATATAGGCGCGTGATGGGAAAGACGGTTCAGCCAACTTTATTGCATAGCTGTGCAAAGGCTAGCTCGGCTAGCGAGTTGCTATTCCGTGTCCAATATCCAAATAGCCGTCACCGCAGGGCCCTGTTTCTGGGGCTTGATGATGCGGCAGCCGATCTAATCCGGTCACAGCCGGCAATTGCATCGCAGCCTGTTTACCGGCTCGCCGCCGACGCGCCAAACCAGCTAACCCTCAGCGACGAGCGCGGCACTGTCGGCCATCTTGAAGCCTTAATCTCGGCGCATGATCTGGTGCTTATGGTCTCAACAAACGCATCACAAGATCAGGCCGCAGCCGGTATTTACGATACGGCGCGTTCGCACAATATAATGGTCAATTGGATTATCCTGCATCAGCAACCGGGGCGCCGCCCACAGGTTGCAAATCAGATTTTCACCAAGGATCCAGACATTATTGCCACCACCATTGATGCGCTTCGCATCGGAGATCTGTAACCAAATGGAATTGCTTGGGCTTCTTGTGATCGGGTTCTTTATTGGCATCACCCATGCCATGGAGGCTGATCACCTTGCTGCGGTGGCATCGGTCAATCAGCATGGGCGCGGGCTGCGCTCATTACTGCACCGCGGCGTTGTGTGGGGCATCGGCCATGGCATCGCGCTACTCCTCATATGCGGCGTTGTGATCCTTGCCAGCATCAGTTTTGACAAAAGAGTCGAAGCTTGGCTGGAATTGACGGTTGCTGCGATGATTATTGGCCTTGGGCTAAACACTATTTACCGTTTAGCCGTCCGCAAAGTGCATTTCCATGTGCACCAGCATGACGGCCATAAGCACCTTCACGCCCATAGTCATCAGGCCGAACCAGCCCCGATACCGCACTCGCAACTAGCCCATCAACACAAACATCCCAAGCGTGGGCATTGGCTGGCTTTGCTGATCGGACTGCTGCATGGTGCCGCCGGATCGGGTGGATTGCTGGTTCTAGTTGTGGCCGCCACCCATTCGATTTTTGAAGCATTTATCTATATTCTGGTCTTTGCCGTTGGCGCGATTGTCGGCATGGCCCTATTGTCGGTCGTGGTAAGTATGCCGCTGTCTCTTGCCCAAGCCGGGGCGGGCCGCGTCAACAAGATCGTCCTGACCGCGCTGGCTGGCTTTTGTTTCTGGACGGGCGGCCAATTGGGGTTCAGCAGTCTGACGATACTTGGGTTTATCAATAGCTAGTGATCGGCGCCCGAGGTGCGACTGGCACGCACTCTAGCCAGATCGAAACGCGCCGGGTGGAGATGACGCTAAACCAGTAAAGGGAGTAAGGAAGATGTGTGGTGAAATTGACGAAAATGTCAGCATAAATGCCGAAATCTTATCCCAGTTCCATTATCTTGTGCGAAACCGGATCGGCGGCGACACCATACCCGCCGCACCAGCGCCTGATGGGCTGGCAACAGCCGAAGGTAGGGCGGCGTATATGTCGCAGATTTTTAATCATCTGCTGCACGATATGGCAGCGCAGATGAACAAGGCAGATGATACCGAGGTGGTCGATGTTGTTGCATCACAGGCGATCGCACTGGCACGCTTGGCCGGCTTTATTGCGGGCCAGTTACCGCCAGGCGCCGACCTTTACCGCGCAACCATTGACGCCGTAAGTGCTGGCCATGATGACAGCCGCCGGTTATTGGCACCAAAACAGCATGATCATCACCATGATCACCACCACCATTGATGGCAGATCAGCAAAAACCTCACGATATCCAGCACAGCCCCAAGCGCGCGAACAAGGTTGCCACAGCGTCTGGTGCGCCCGGTGGGGCTGAAGCAGGGTTCGCGTTTTTAGGCGATCGCGATTGGTGGCTTGGCATTCTCTTAACGGCATTTGGCCGTGGGTTCTTTGGCTTCATGGCCTTTGCCATTCTGGTCAGCATCGTCTGCTATCTGATATATGGCATGGCGGCTGTCGAGGCGGTTTTACGTGAAGATATGACGTTACTGGTGAATATGATGCCGCGCGTGGTGCTAGCGCTGTGTGTTGCATCATTGTTGTGGGTGGTATTGCCGCGTGACCGGATGGCACGGCTGGTCGGCACAGAATCAGGGCTTCGCGGCCTGATCATTGCAGCAATCGCCGGCACGATCACCCCGGGCGGCCCCTCTTCTGCCTATGCGCTATTAGCGGTATTGGCCGCAGCAAAGGCCGATCGCGGCGCATTGGTCGCCTATATCACAGCATGGGCATTACTTGGGTTCCAGCGGATTCTAATATGGGATATGCCCTTTATGGGCGCGGAATTTTCAATGGTACGCTTTGTCGTTAGCATGCCGCTGCCAATCCTTGCAGGACTGATCGCCCGCCATATACCGATCCGGTTTGACGCCAGCCAATTACCAAAAGGGTCACGGTGATGTTCGGGGTTGGCTTCTATGCAATGCTGACAGTTCTGGCTGGGCTTATCGTGACCGCCTTTCGCGCGCCCGATCCGGTTTTTGGGGCCGCCTTAAAACGCTGGATCGAGCAATTCGCCGTGCTGGTGCCGCGGATGTTCTGCGCGCTGATTGCCGCAGGCTTCTGTGCAAAACTACTCCCCGCCGAATGGATTAGCGGCCTTTTGGGCGAGGGATCGGGCTTTTCTGGACTTATTATCGCGTTTTTAACCGGACTTTTAGTACCAGCTGGACCAGTGATCTGCTTTTCGATTGCTGCCGTTTTTGTCAAGGCCGGTGCGACACCAGCGGCGGTGATTACCTTTATCACCTCATGGAGCCTGTTTGGGGCGCACCGCTTGTTCATTTACGAATTGCCATTGCTTGGCTTTAACTTTGCCCGCCTGCGGATGGTATCAGTTCTGCCGGTGCCGATCATTGCGGGCGTCGCTGCAACAGCGATCAGCCTCGTCATTACAATCGAAATGCTGACAGGGCGATAACGGCGTAACAGGTCGTTAATTTATGAACCTGCCTTTTAAAAACCCAATTTGTGGCAAACGGTTTCTCCAAGGCTGGCCGCACCGCTGGCTTAATGGTGATATCCCATTTGCCGCGATATTTGATTGGCAACCGAGGTAACTTGCGGGATTAATGACGGGAATAGGCGCTTTTTCATCCGTAGCCTCGGCCCGGCCAAACCAATCGAGGCAACAATGCCGCCATCGGCCTGCCTCACCGGTGCCGCAATACAGCGGGTTCCCTCCTCGCTTTCCTCATCTTCAAAAGCATATCCATTTTGCCGGACCATCTCAAGCCGGTCGCGGATCGCCGTCTCGTCAATCAGAGTTTGCGGTGTGCGTTGTTGGCGCGGTATCGCCAGCAGGTTTGCAAGCTCACTGTCACCAAGATGCGCAATCAAGCACTGACCTTCTGCTGTGCAAAATGCCGGTTTAATCTGACCCGTACTGGACCGAAGACGCACCATTTGGGGGCTTTCAAAATCATGCAGGAAAACGATGTTTTCCGCATCACGCAAGGCAAGGCGGACATTCTCGCCAGTTGCCTCACGCAAATCCGTCAGCAGGCTGCGCGCCCCTGACCAAAGGTCGAATTGCAACCGCACCATTGAGCCAAGCGTAAATAAACCAATACCAAGGCGATAGCGGCCGGTTTGTGCGCTCTGGCCAAGCAGTCCTTCGCTGACCAGAGTGCTGGCAAGGCGGTGCGCCGTGCTTTTGGCAATTCCAAGCCGTTTTGCAAGATCACTGACGCCAATTTCAACATCGTTACCATCAAATGCACGAAGCAATCGAATCGCTGTCGCTACTGAAGATAGACGTGGCCCATCACTGGAAGATTTGCGTTTACCGCCTTTGCCTTGATCCTGCACCTGAGTCCCCTGTCACTTTTGGCACCCAGCTTAGATTTCGCACAGGTGCCCTTAATGTTTGTCTCGTCCAGCCTACCAGATCCGATAACCGGCAAAATAGCGATAAAGCTGACCTTGGAACAGTTCGATGCTGAAAACCAGCTCAAACAGCGCATACAGCGCTACCGCTGTTATAATTGGCACGATCAACGATATCTTCATGCTTTCACCACCATGCACGCGGATTAAGTAAAACATCGCAAGGATCAAACCAGCATAATGGCCAAGGATGTAGATACATACAAGTAGCGCCAAAAGCAGCATAAAAAACTTCACCGAAACGGCGAAATCTAAAATCTTGCCACCAAGCGCCGCCTTGACCACGTTCATAGATGTTTCGGTGTCACCCTGTTTCATCGTGCGATAGATTTGCACCACAACGAGCAAAACAAGCGGCACCAGGATCACAAAAAGTGGCCGTGATGACGAAAAATCATAGCCAATTGCGGCAATCAATGCGGCGAGCGTAAGACCGGCAGCAATGAACAGCGTAGCGAGTTCCAGTGCGTTACGATTGACCACCTTCTCATCAGCATTTGCTGCTGATTCAGTTTCCAGATTATTTGCCATCTTTACTGGCACTCCCTATCCTTAATCATCCCATAAACATTATAGGCAATAAACCCAAGCGTGATCAGGCAAAGGGTCAGTGGTATCGGTGAAAGGAAGAAGAACGTGCCTTTCAACTGCGTTGCCAAATATAAATTCTTTTCCACCGCATGGCCAAGAACGTACCCGATTAACATCGCCGCCCGCGAATAATTCAGGATTTTCATCAGATAGCCGATAACCCCGAATATCAATGTGACGACAATATCAAAAAGTGACCCCTGTGCGGCGAACGCTCCCGTCACTACAACCGCGATCAGGATTGGCACCATGATTGACGAGCGAATCGAGGTCGCTCTTGCAATCGGATTAACCAGAAACATGCCAAAGACCGTGCCGATGAAATTGCCGAAAATAACAGTAAAGATCATCACAAAGACAATATCCACGTCGGTTGTAACCATGTCGACACCGGTTTCAAGACCAAGGATGAACAAGCCGCCAAGCAGGATCGCCATTGACGAGCTGCCCGGAATACCAAACGCCACCGTCGAGGCCAGTGCCCCGCCCTCAACCGCATCATTTGCAGCTTCGGCACCGATAACGCCCTCAATATTGCCCTTGCCAAAGGTTTCCTTTGATTTTGAGGTTTGTTTTGCATGACCGTAGGCAATAAACGCCGCTGGCGCACTGCCTAGACCCGGGATAATCCCGATGGTTGTGCCGATTGCGCTACAGCGCATCACCAGCCACCATTTCTTAAAGGCAATACCGATGCCCTCAAAAATCTGCTTTTGCGTCTGGCCAGCGCTAAGCGTGCCATGCTGCTTGTCAACAAGGCTGCCGCCCTTGACGAACAGATCGAACATCTCGGCAACCGCAAACAAACCCAGAATAACTGGCACAAGCGGCAACCCGTCATAAAGCTCAAGCAACCCAAATGTGAAGCGTTCCTGATTGGTGACATTGTCAATACCAATCATTGACACCAGCAAGCCCAAAAGACCGGCAATCAAGCTGCGGGTCATATCTTCCTTGCCAAGCACCGCGATAAACGTCAATGCGAGGAATGACAGGACAAAGATTTCTGGTGGGCCAAAGAACAGCACAACCTGTTGAAGCACTGGCAGCAATAACGCCAGCGCAACCGCCCCAAAAGTGGCACCAAGGAAACAGGACGTCATTGCAGCACCAACCGCAACACCCGCCTTGCCTTGCTCACGCATCGGCGGGCCGTCAAGCAACGTTGCCGCGTTCTGCCCTGTTCCGGGCGTACTAAACAGGATGGCAGTCAAACCGCCACCTTGAGCAACAGTTGCGTGCGCTGCCAAAAGAAATGCAATTCCGGGGGCCGGATCCATTTTATATAAAAACGGAATTAACATCGCCATCGCAAAATGCCCGCTAAGACCGGGAATAATGCCGATGATCATGCCAAATATAGAGCCAACAATAAGGAATGGCAGGACCTCAAAACTGATCGCCTGCGCAAAACCTGAAACCAGTCCTTCTAAGATACCCATAGCGTGTCCTATAGTTTCTAAAAATAGATTAACTTATGAATAGATGGGAAAAACAGGTGCATCACACCCAAGCGAGCATGATGCACCTGCAGTTTCAATAGCCGATTAGTGCGGTCTAGAGCTCACCACGGATTGCAGAAATAAACATCTTTCTGACATCATCAGGCAGGTCAGTTGCCTCTTTTGTCAGCTCTACCATTTCTTCACCAGATGCGTAATCAACCGCCCTCTTGGCCTTTTTGGCCTTGCCGAGGAATTCTTCATCAGCCACAGCTTTGGCAAAGGCATCACGAAGGAATGCCAGACGATCAGCTGGAATACCAGGAGGGCCCGCGATTGGCCGGCCAACAGCTGACAAGGCTTCCCAGCCAACGATGATCTTCATTGCCTTGTCGGCATTTGGCAGGTTTTTCGCAAGCTCACGAATGGTTGGCGTATCCGGCATATCCTTGTGACGCTTTTTACCGCTTTGCATCACAATCTGGTTGTCACCGCTCTTTACCGATTTACGCGCACTGCCCCAAGATCCCCACATGCCGACAACGTCGCCGCGCTTCATGGCTTTTCTAATGGGGCCGGAACGGTCAAATCCATGGATCACGTCCTGATTGAATTCAAACACTTTGCCGATAATAACCGTATCAACATAGGTTGATCCACCAAGGCCAGTCGCCCCCATTTTAAATGGCTCTTTCACCGCTTTCAGTGACTCATAGCTATTAAAGCCACTAGCGACTGACGTGCTCATCACCCGGGTATCAGCCGTTACGCGGCCAAGATAGCTATAGTCCGCGACCTTATAGGTGGCGCCTTTGATCTCGGCGAGTTCGTTCGTAATCATCGCGCTACCATTGATAATGCCGATTGTAAGGCCATCACTTGGTGAGCGGAAAATCTCGTTCGCCCCTGTCATACCGCCAGCGCCGCCCTTGTTCAAAATTTCGATGCTAGCACCGGTATATTTTTCCATTACTGGCGCAAGAAGGCGCGCGTAATCGTCATAGCCACCACCGGGCTTGTAGGGCACGATAAACTTGATCTTTTTCCCCTTGTAAAAACTAGCTGCATCCTCGGCCTGTGCCGGTGCAACCTGTAAAAGCCCTGCCATTGGCAGCGCCAGTCCAAGAGATAGTAATCCCGTCAGAAATACGCGTCTCATTTTTCCCTCCCAAGAAACATTATAAAGTATCCCAGCCACCACTATCAGCAATGCCTAGCGCGGCGCGGGTACGCATGTATTATGAAAAAGTAAACCTGAAATAAAATTAGCCGTCAACGGCACAGCGTTCTTTATATAAGAACATCTTCATTTTTTATGAAACGGACCTAGCCTAGAGTTATCAAAATGACACCAGTGAAAGCAAAAATCGATGCAAACACCATGCTGAAACTCATTTTACGCTCCAACCTAAACACGAAAATTGATAGATAGCTAGCAATAAATATCTCTAATGATGCGATCATCACAACAACAATCACAGTCTCATAAACAATTGCGGCAAAGAACAGAATCTGTCCCAGCGAGACAGCGATGCTGGCCATAATCATCCAGCGATCAAGATCTGTGAAAATGCCGGTTAGCCGGCCGCGCAAGGATTTGACGAAAAGCCCCGCCAGCAAAAACGCAACAAGACCAGCCAACGCACTTACAAAGGTGCCAAACGCCGGATATGGTAATTCAAAAATACCAAATTTACGGAAAATATAAGCACTACCATAGGCCAGCGCCGAAAGAACACCAAAGCTGTAATCCCAAACCGGCGGTGGAGCATCATCACCAACCTGCTGATTTTTTGCGCTTTCCCGCATCATTAGCAAAAAAGCAAATAATAGCACCGCCATGCCAGCAGCACCAACCATGGTGATCACTTCACCCAGGATTAGAAACGCAAGCAAAGATGAAAAAAACGGATTCATCCGCTTGACAGTGGATGATCTTACGACGCCAAGACGGCGCACTGATTTATACAGGAAACTGCGCCCGACAACCATCGATAAAACACCGGCAAGCGCATAAAGGGCAACGCCCTTCCACCATGACGTACTAGCAACCGCCTGCATATCGAGGCTTTCGGTGGCCAGCCAAATCACCGCAGCAAACACTGCCGTGACAAGCACTGAAAACACCACGCCGCGGCTGTCACGCCGCCCGGACGAGCGGGCGATCAATACATTCGCAACCGCAAAGCAGAAGGCCGAGGCAAGCGCCAATCCCTGCCCAAGCAGCGCTTCACTCACCACCACACACCGTTAAGCGCACGCTGGGAAACATAAACAGCATCAGGAGTACGGGCCTGACGATGCCGGGATGGAGCAGAATCTGTCATCTAGTCTGCTGGCGGCTGCCAAACATCCTCGAACCCTTCGGCAGGTTCCAACTGGTCAAACCAGTCAAGGCCAATCGCCTTCATCACGCGGCTATTCACCACAATGACCCGCGCCTCGACATCGGATGTATTAAAGCGTTTATGCGCAACATATGGCGGCACGTAAATAAAATCACCCGGCCCCCACTCAAAGGTTTTCGGGGTGGTGTCCCATTCCCAAACAAACTTTTCGTCACATTCGAAATTCACGTCGTAATGATGATCATAACCGCGACCTTCAATCACAAAGGCAATTTCTTCCGATAGATGACGGCTGGTTCCGGTTGCTTTGCCAGCGGCAATAAACTGCATATAGATGTCGATACAGCATTCTTTTGTGTTCATCCGCTCGTTGATCACATGTTTGATCAAACCGTCGGCCGAACGTTCCATTGGCATCTGGTCGTGTTTGACAACATTCAGCCGATCCTGATATTCGCGGCGAAATTCCTGACTGGCTTCAAGCGCCTGCTTATAGAAATCAACTTCAGGGCCCTCGGATTTGGCCCGCTGGCGCTCGATTGCATCTGCAAATGTAATTGGATCCATAATTTCCTCACCCTATCATCGCGGGGTCTTCGTGATTTAATTCCGGCGCACGCCCTTACCGGCAATTGCCTTGTTTAGAGCTAACTCCTCAGAGATTTTCCGGTGGGCTAAATCCTTCATAACCCTCTACCGGCTCTGTTGGCGGATAATGCACCATCTTTTGAAAGATCATATGCATGAACAGGAACAGCGGCTTGGCCTTTAGAACCAGAACATAGGTTTCATCGTCTGAGTCTGAAAGATGCTGATGAACACAGGCATTCTCGACAATCAGCGCGTCCCCCGCTTCCCAATCTAACCGGCGGCCATCATGAATATCATGACCTTTGCCCTTCAGCACAAAAAACACTGCCGAATTCATATGGCCGTGGGTTTGCCCATAGCCGTGCGGTGCGTACACATCGACATGCGCCTCGATGGATTGTGCAATTTTGTTGGCTTGCGGGTTAATGACCTTTTTACCAAAGCTTTGCGGGCCACCCTTCCAGTTCAGATCACTTGTTTTATAGATCCTCGGCTGGCTATAGAGTTCCTGCTTTAGTTCACCATATGTGCCCTCAAGCGCGCGAACAAAGGTGCGTTTTTTCGCCCAGCGTTCCCAGACAACTTCATTCTTGCCATCAAATTCGGTGGTTTCTGCCATCTTCAACTCCCGTTAAACAGGAGTTTAGAATAGGCTGCTGACTAATTCCTGTCAACAGGACATTGTTCCATATAAAGGAACGATTTAAATTTTCTCATAGATATTATTTTTCTGGATCAGCGGCTGTCTCGGCCAAATCCTGACCGAGGTAACTTGCCGAATTACCATAAAGCAGCATCTTGACCTTATCCGGCCCAAGCGTTTTCACAAGCTGGTCAACCTGACCGAATAAGGGCAAGGTAATGCCGCTTTGCTGCGCCAGGTCAAGCGCCACATCCATATCTTTTTCATGCCATGTAAAATTTGTCGAGTCCCAGCGTTCCAGCGTGGTATTGCGGGCCGGACATTGCAGCAGGATTTCACGCATATGTTGGGCATTAATGCCATGACTTTTTGCCATAAACAAAACTTCATAATTCGCCACACAGGCAGCCCAATGCATCATGTTATTGCAGGCTTTGGCAACTTGTCCGCTGCCAATGGCACCAACATGAAGAACATCACGGCTATAGGCCATCATCGCCGGTTTCAGCTGTTCGACAACCGCCACATCGCCGCCGCACAAAGACAACAGATTGCCATCAACCGCACCTTTTTTGCCGTAACAGACCGGCGCATCGATAAAACCGATACCGGCCGCTTTTGCCGCCTTGGCAAGCGGTGCCATCGAGTCTGGATGACAGGTCGCCAAGACCGCTATTGCCGCGCCATCACCAAGCCCAACCGCCAGCAATTGCGTGACCACGTCACTTGTCTGTGCATCGGTTGCAACAATAATGAAAAACACGTCGGCGCTGTTTGCCAGATCGGCAATACCCGATACCGCAACCGCGCGCGGATCAATCGCAGCAAGCGCCACAGGGTCCAGATCAAACGCGGCCACATCATGGCCCGCCGTTACAAGATGGCGGATAATTTCACGGCCCATAACCCCGGCCCCAACACAGCCAACCCTCATCTTCACCACCTCATTACCCGGCATATCCCTCGCCGATGAAACACGGTTTGGGCGATTGAAATCATCCATTTTGGCCAGCCATGTGGCCAAGCTTGATCTTGTGGTGATCCCGGAGGGACTCGAACCCCCTACCTACAGATTAGGAATCTGTCGCTCTATCCTGATGAGCTACGGGACCACAAACCTCTTATGCCCGAATTTATCTTGGAATGCCAGTGGCCAGAAATAAGCAATGAGCCATCAGCGATAAGCGACCATTGGGCAGCAAAGGTGGTTGTTCTACCCGGCAATCTTAACGCCCGTTTATATAAGCAAAGTTCCTTTCATTGACAAATGCGGTCTCAAGGCGCATAAGACCGCCAAAGATGTGGCGCGCTAGGGGCGATGCTACCTTCGCGAAAAGCCATGCGCTAGAAAACAAACTTATGTCAGATATGAATCAAGACCCTGCCGAAATTTCGGCCCCAACACCGCCTGTCAGCTTTGACAGTTTCGACCTTCCCGAATTGATGCTGGCAACGCTAGCCCGCGAAGGCCTGGTTGCACCAACCCCCATTCAAGCCATGTCAATACCGCTTTTGCTGGAAGGCCGAGACCTCATCGGGCTTGCCCAAACCGGCACTGGCAAAACCGCTGCATTTCTGCTGCCATTGATGACGCATCTTGGCTATAGCGCCGCGGTTCGCGCCGGACAGCCGCCAAAGGCATTGATCCTTGCGCCAACACGCGAGCTTGCCAATCAAATTGAACAGAATGTCAGTAAATTATCGGCGGATCTGAATATCCGGCATCTCGCCGTATTTGGTGGTGCCCGTTATGATGCGCAAATTCGCGGGTTACGCCGCGGTGTTGATATTGTTGTGGCGACGCCGGGCCGGCTTGAAGATTTGATGGATCGCGGTGCCTTTGATCCCAGCGGCATCACCCATTTTGTACTGGATGAGGCTGACCATATGCTCGATCTGGGTTTCTACCCACCGATCAAGCGTATCGCTGCTAGCCTGCCACGCACCCGGCAAACCATGCTGTTTTCAGCGACCATGCCGCCCGAAATTGAAACGCTAGCCAAACAGTTCCTGACCGACCCGGCACATGTCAAAGCGCCACAAACCGGCATCACCGCCGATAAGGTGACGCAGCGCGTGACCTTGATGAGCGAGGGTGACAAGCGTGACCGGCTATGCGACATCCTGAATGAACATGATACCGGCCAAAGCCTGATTTTCGTGCGTACCAAACGCCGCGCCGATGCCTTGGCGAAATTTATGGAAGTCCGCGGTTTCGCTGTTGATGCACTGCACGGCGATATGCGCCAGACCTTGCGTCAGAAAGTGCTTCGCAATTTTCGCAGCGGCCAGTTGCGCGCTTTGATTGCAACCGACGTTGCGGCGCGCGGTATTGATGTTGCTGGCCTAAGCCATGTTATCAATTTTGACCTTACCGATACGCCCGAGGCCTATGTTCACCGCATTGGGCGGACTGGCCGGGCTGGTCTTGGCGGGCTTGCCCTGTCATTTTGTGCGCCAGACGAGCGTAATAAGCTGGCAGCTATCATTGCAGCGGTCGGCGCACGGGTAGAGCTTTATGAGCTAGACGGAACAGCTGTTACCGATTTCAAAGCAAGCGGCGGTGCCGCACGCGGCCGGCGGCGGCCTCCGCAAGGGGCACGCTCTCGCAGCCAAGGTGATCGTAGCCAAGGTGCCCGGCGTGATGATCGGCGCGATGATAGACCACGTCGTGATGATCGGCCACGGCGTGATGCGTCTGATCGGCGCCAAGATGGCCGTCCATCAGCGGGCCGTCCATCAGCGGGGCGTCCGTCAGCCAATTCAGCCCGCACCAGCAAGCCGTTTGATGGCGAGCGTCGTCAATCACGGCCATTTGCCAAGCGGGCAGACGCCGATAATCGTCCACAGCGTGACACATCTGAAAGACGAGATAATCGGCCACGGCGTGATGCGTCCGATAGACGCGATGATCGGCGTGATGATTGGTCGAAGCGCGATGGCTTTCAAAAACGCGATGGGTTTGAAAAACGTGATAGCCGGTTTAAAGGGCGTGATGATGCATCTGGCCGCGACAGGCCTGCAAGCGGTGACCAAAAGCCGGGACGGAATACAAAGCCGTCCTTTGGTGAGAAACCGGCACGCGGTAAAAAGCCTTTTGGCAGCAAGCCCGCTTTCAACAAACGGCCTAATTTCGGTGACAAGTCAGCAGCACAGAAACCCGCATCTGATCGCGGCAAACCTGCAGACCGCGCCGCGTCACCAGCACCAAAATCTCGTAAAGTCGGCCCACCACGCCGCGGCAAAAGCGCCACCCCTCAAGGTGGTCAGGGCACACTAAAGCGGCGCCGGTAATCACCGTTGCTAGCCATCTGAAGATTGCAAATATGGCGCTGGACGGTTTAGG